>Ga0180223_1000143_pt1:0-135000 | contig 139970 bp, 105 predicted proteins | sample eDN5th30CKraftOP_FD_151337 | JGI IMG/M metagenome (GOLD analysis project Ga0180223, IMG submission 151337) | Enriched Organic Plus compost microbial communities from Emeryville, California, USA - eDNA 5th pass 30_C Kraft OP (version 2) (version 2) ...
ATCGAGCTGCCGGCGCGGCCGATGAACAGCAGCGCGGTCAGCACCGGGCCCAGTTCGCGGTACAGCGACAGGCCCAGCAGGGTCGACAGCGCGTCCGCGGCGCCGAAGGTGGTCAGGGTGCGGTAGCCCTGCAGGGTCAGCACCAGGCCCACGAACGCGCCGCCGACGGCGATGATCGGCAGCGAGCGCCCGCCGATCTTGTAGATCTCCCGCGCCAGCTCGGCGAAGAAGTCGCGGCTGGGCAGCGAGGCGCGTAGCACCGACAGCGAGAACAGGCCGGCCCGGCCCAGGGAACGGATCGCGGCGACGGCGGCCATCAGGCAGCCTCCGCGCGCGCGGCGCCCTCGCGGGCGCTCTCGAACGGGATCGGGCCGTCCGGCTGGCCGTCCAGGAACTGGCGGATCAGCGGGTCGGTCGAGGCCTGCAGCTGTGCCGGGGTGCCATCGAACACGATGCCGTGGTTGGCGATCACCACCACCTGGTCGGCGATCGGCAGGGTCTCGTGCACGTGGTGGGACACGATGATGCTGGTCAGGCCCAGGCTGCGCGACAGGCGCTGGATCAGGCTCATGATCACGCCCGAGGCGATCGGATCCAGGCCGGTCAGCGGCTCGTCGTAGAGCATCAGCGGCGGATCCAGCGCCAGCGCCCGGGCCAGGGCCACGCGCCGGGCCATGCCGCCGGACAGCTCGCGCGGATAAAGCTCCGCCGCGCCGCGCAGGCCGACCGCGTTGAGCTTCATCTCCACCAGCCGGCGCAGCAGCGGCTCGGGCAGGCGGGTATGGGTGCGCAGCGGCAGGGCCACGTTCTCGGCCACGCTCAGGTCGGTCAGCAGGCCGTTGCCCTGCAGCAGCACGCCGATGCCCTTGCGCATCTCCAGCAGTTCGCGCGCCCCTCGCGGCACCGGGCGGTCGAACACGCGCACGCTGCCGGCGGCCGGCACCAGTTCGCCGGTCAGCGCGGCCAGCAGGGTCGACTTGCCGGTGCCCGAGGGTCCGAGCACGGCGGTGATGCTGCCGGCGGGAACCGTCAGGTCGAGGTCGCGCAGGATGGTGCGTCCGCCGCGGTCGAGGCGGACTCCCTGCAGGGCGACGGCGTTGGCGGCGGGAGCGGGCATGTGGCGCGCGTTTCCTTCGCGGTTGGGGGAACCACAAACCGGCGCATCATGCGTCGGAAAGACTGAATCTTAACCTATCCATTGAACCGCCCAGTACAGGAATTGTCCCGGACGTGGGCCGGATCGTGCCACCGCGTGCACGTTGTCCGGCCCTGCCGCGCGCGGCTCAGGCGGCGGTGGAAAGCTGGCGCAGCTGCTGCAGCGAGCCCGGCTCGCCGGCGCGGTCGAACAGCTGCCGCAGCTGGCGGTAGACCTGCCCGGCATAGCCCTGGTCGTTGAGCAGCGAGCCGGCGTCCAGGCCGTCGATCGCGCCCTCGCGCACCCGCTCGAACAGCTGCTGGCGGAAGCGTGCCTGGAACGCGTCGGCTTCCGCGTCCAGCCGCGCCAGTTCCGTCGCCAGCGCATCCACGTCGCCCAGGTGGCGCAGCGCATGCAGCGCGCGCAGCTGGCCGAACAGGTGCGCGCGCAGCTCCAGGTAGGCCGCGCGCACCGGGCCATCGGGCCCGGCGAGGTGGCGCTGCAGGTTCTTCTGCAGCTGCCTGGCGCTCTTGACCGCGTTGACCATCTGCATCGCCGCCAGCTGGCTGCCGGCCCAGAAGCGCTGGTGCTCCTCGTCCAGCGGCAGCTCCAGCCGGCTCATGAATGCCAGCAGGTCGCCGTACACGCCCTTGACCCGCTGCTGGTACAGCAGTTCGGCGTCCACCGCCTGGCCGGGCGCGCAGGAACCGTCGAGCAGGGCCGGATCGGTCCCGGCAGCGGACAGCGCGCGCGGCGGCAGGCACAGCGCCTGGCAGATCACCTCCATGCTCAGTTCGCCCAGGTGGCGCAGCTCCAGCGCCACCGCGGCCGCGGCCGCATCCACCGATTCCAGCGCCGGGCCGCTGAGGTGGCGCGCATGCACGCGCCCGATCGCCACATCCGCTTCGTGCGCCTCGGGCAACGCTGGATCGGGACGGTCCGGCAGCCAGCGCCGCAGCAGCGCCTCCAGCCGCCGCTGCCAGGGCCAGAACAGGGCCACGCCGCCGGCGTTGAACAGGGTGTGGAACAGGGCCAGCTGCAGCAGCGCGTTGCCGCCGAAGCCGGAGAACCCGGCCACGGCCTTCACCAGCCAGGTCAGCGGCAGCAGCAGGACCAAGGCCGCGCTCGCGGTAACGATGTTGAACAGCGCGTGCGCCAGGGCCAGGCGCTGGCCGCTGCGGTTGCCGCCGAGCATGCCGACGAAGGCGGTGCTGACGCTGCTGCCCACGTTCGAGCCCACCGCGATCGCCAGGCCCTGCTCCAGCTGCAGCTGGCCGCCGGCCAGCGCCGCCAGGGTCAGCATCAGGGTGGCGTGGCTGGACTGCAGGACCACGGTCACCGCCAGCCCGGCCAGCACGAACAGCGCGGTGCCGGCCACGCCGCTGCCCTGCACCGCGGCCAGGTCCAGGCCCGCGCCGAACTGGTCGAAGCCCAGCTTGAGCTGGTCGATGCCCAGGAAGATGAAGGCCACGCCCAGCACCACCCGCCCGGCCGCCTTGCCGCGCGCGCCGGCGAAGCCGCCCAGCACGCCGAACACCAGCAGCGGCAGGGCCAGCGGCGACAGGCTGAGGTCCTGCCCGGCCAGGGCCAGCAGCCAGATGCCGCTGGTCGCACCGAGGTTGGCACCCAGGATCACCGCGATGCCGCCGGCCAGCTGGATCAGCCCCGAGCCGATGAAGGCGATGGTCAGCAGCGAGACCAGGGTGGTGGACTGCAGCAGCGCGGTGCCGGCCATGCCGAACAGCAGCCCGCGCAGCGGGGTGCCGGTGCTGCGCGCCAGCAGCCGCTCCAGGCCGCCACCGGCCAGCTGGCGCAGGCCTTCCTCCAGGCACTGCATGCCGAACAGGAACAGCGCCAGGCCGGCGCACAGCTGCAGCCAGCCGGCGCTGCGCCAGAAGCTCCAGCCCAGCAGCAGCGCCAGTGCAAGCGCAAGCAAAGGTCCCAGCAGCGGCGGCAGCCGCATCGCGCGCATCCAATCCCCCTGCGGCCATCCGCGTCGGCGCGATTCTAGCCAGCGCCGGCCGCCGTCTCGCCTGTTGCGATGGCGCTGCGGCAAGATGGCCGGATGCCCGAGCACCATCCCGACGCCTGCCCCGACTTCCGGCTGTACCACTCCAACTCGCTGGAGATCCTGGCCGGGATCCTGGCCAGGGTGCTGCGCGAGCCGGCGCCCGGCCAGCCGCTGCTGGCGCCGGAGGTGGTGCTGATCCCGCAGGTGGCGATGCGCCGCTGGCTGCAGGCCACCCTGGCCGCCGAGCACGGCGTGGCCGCCAACATCCAGTTCCTCACCCCGGGCGAGTTCGTGGGCCAGGCGCTGGCCGCCAACCTGCCCACCGACCCGGACGGCGACGAGCTCGACGCCGAGACCCTGCGCTGGCACCTGTACGCCGCCCTGTGCGACCACGCCCTGCTGCGGCAGCCGGCCATGGCCCAGATCGCCGCCCACGTCGAAGGGGACGACCCGCTGCGCGCCTGGGCGCTGGCCGGCGAGCTGGCCAACGTGTTCAACAAGTACCAGGCCTGGCGCCGCGAGTGGCTGCTGCGCTGGGAGGACGGCGCCGACCCGGACGACCCGCAGGCCATCCTCTGGCGCCGCGTGGCCCGCGGCCGCCCGCACCGCGCGCGCCGCATCCAGCAGTACCTGGAGCGCTACGCGCCGGCCGGCGGCCCGTTGCCGCAGGGCCTGCCGCCGCGGCTGTCGGCCTTCGCCACGCTCAACGTCTCGCCCGACGTGCTGCGGGTGATCGCCACCCAGGCCCGGGTCGGCACCCTGCACCTGTTCGTGCCCTCGCCGGTGGCCGACTACTGGGGCGACCTGCAGCGCCTGCGCCGCGGCGAGCCGCGCGCCGAGGCGGAGGAGAACCGCCTGCTGCAGCTGTGGGGCGCGGCCGGCGCCGACTTCATGGCCCTGGTCGGCGGCTACGAGGTGGTCCATGCCTCGGCCGAGTTCGAGGTCCACGCCGACCCCGGCGAGGGCGGCGGCGCGCTGCGCGACAGCCTGCTGCGCCGGCTGCAGTCGGACATCTTCCACCGCCGCCCGCGGCCGGGCGCGCCGCTGCGCGCGGAAGTGGACCGCACCGACCCCAGCCTGCAGCTGCACGCCTGCCACACCCGCCTGCGCGAGCTGCAGGTGCTGGCCGACCAGCTGCGCGGGCTGTTCGACGACCCGCGCTTCGATCCGCCGCTGCAGCCGCGCGAGGTCGCGGTGCTGGCGCCGGACATCGATCCCTACCTGCCCTACCTGGAGGCGGTATTCGGCCGCCGCGGCGAGGCGGACGCCATCCCCTACGCCCTGGCCGATGCCAGCCCGCTGGCCAACGAACCGTTGGCCGGGGTGTTCCTGCGCCTGCTGGCGCTGCCGGTGTCGCGCTTCGGCCTGCACGAGGTACTGGACCTGCTGGCCAGCCCGGCGGTGGCCGAGGCCAATGGCCTGGACGCCCCGGCACTGGACCGCCTGCGCGCCTGGCTGGACGCGGCCGGCGCGCGCTGGGGCCTGGACGCCGCCCACCGCGCGCGCCTGGATGCGCCGGAGGACGACGCCTACACCTGGGCCTTCGCCCTGGACCGCCTGCTGCTGGGCCACGCTTCCGGCAGCGACGCGCCGATCGAACTGGACGACGGCCGCGTGGTGGCGCCGCTGCCGGACCTGGAAGGCAGCGCGCTGGAGGCGCTGGACACCCTGCTGCGGCTGCTGCGGGTGCTGGCACGCAACGCCGGCGCGCTGGCCGGGGCGATGCCGCCGGCGCAGTGGCGCGAACGCCTGCTGGACCTGCTCAAGGCGCTGCTGCCGCGGCCGCCGGCCAGCCCGGCCACCCAGCGCGCGCTGGATCGCCTGCGCAGCCTGGTCGACGCCTTCGCCGACACCGCGCGCCGTGCCGGCTACGAGGCGCCGGTGCCGGCCGAGGCGGTGCGCGCCCACTTCGCCGCCGCCCTGGCCGAAGCCGATACCCGCGCCCCGCTGCTGACCGGCGGCGTCAGCGTCGCGCGCATGGTGCCGATGCGCCTGCTGCCGTTCCGGGTGATCTGCGTGCTGGGCATGAACGACGGCGAGTTCCCGCGCCGCGACCCGGCCGCCGGCCTCAACCGCCTGACCGCCGAGCTGGGCACCGGGAAGCGCCGGGTCGGCGACCGCTCCACCCGCGAGGACGACCGCTTCCTGTTCCTGCAGCTGCTGGCCGCCGCCCAGGACGTGTTCTACGTCAGCTGGATCGGCGCCGACCCGCGCGACGGCAGCGAGCGCGAGCCCTCGGTACTGGTGTCCGAGCTGCTGGAAGCGGCGGTGGAACAGCACGCGCATCCGCCGGGCGAGACCGCCGGCCTGGCGGATGCGCTGGTGGTGCGGCATCCGCTGCAGCCGTTCGCCGCGGCCGCGTTCGGCGCCGGCGGCGAGCCGCGCCGCTTCTCCTACCGCCGCGACTGGCGCGAGGCCGCGGCGCAGCCGGCCGCGCGCCGCAGCGTGCTGGGCCCGTGGTTCCAGGGCCAGGCCCTGCCGCCACCCCCGGATCCGGACGAGCCGGGCGAGCCGGTGCTGCCGCTGGAGGCGCTGCGCCGGTTCCTGCTCAACCCGGCGCGCGAGTTCCTGGCGCGGGTGCGCGTGCGCCTGCCGGAGCTGGAGGAGCACGGCGACGACGTCGAACCGCTGGCCGCGCCGGAAAGCGCGCTGGACCGCAGCCGCATGCAGCGGGCGGTGTTCGAGGCCGCCCTGCGCGGCGAGGAACCGCGGCGCATGCACGCCCTGCTGCGCGCGCGTGGCCTGCTGCCCTCCGGCGAACCGGGGCGGCGCCTGCTGGAACGCCAGGTGGGCGAACTGCAGCCCTGGCTGGAAGCCTTCGCCGGCTGGCGTGGCGACGCCGGTCCGCGGTCGCTGGTGGCCGAGGTGGTGGTCGACGGCGTGCGCCTGCGCGGCCGCATCGACGACGTCTACCCGCAGGGCATCGCCCGGGTGCGCCTGGGCAGGCCCGGCGGCCCGGCCACCATCCGCCACGGCCTGGACTGGCTGCTGGCGCGCGCCGCCGGCCTGCCGCTGGAACTGGTTGAGTTCCACGAGCTCAGGCTCGAGGACGGCGTGCGCCATGGCCCGTTCCCGCGCCCGCCGCTGGCGCCGGAGCAGGCGCGCGCGGTGCTGGCCGCGCTGCTGCGCCTGCGCGCGGCCGGCCTGTGCGAGCCGCTGCCGTTTGCCCCGTACAGCGGCTGGGAGATCTACCAGGGCCAGGGCGACTACCCCCGCAGCGTGCCCAGGGCGCGCACCTGCTGGCATGGCGGCGGACCGCGTCCGCCCGAGTCCGCCGATCCGGCGCTGCGCCTGGCCTTGCGCGGCCGCGATCCGTTCGCCGACCCGGCCCTGCTGCACCGCTTCGTCGAGACCGCCGAGGCGGTGTACACCGCGGTGGCCGACGGCCGCCTGGCGCCGGGCGTGGACCCGGACCTGCTGTTCGGCCTGGCCGGGGTGCACGACGCGGAGGACGCGGCATGAGCGGCGCCCGCGATCCGTTCCTGGAGCTGGACCTGCACGGCGTGCGCTCGATCGAGGCCTCCGCCGGCACCGGCAAGACCTTCACCCTGGCCACCCTGGTGGTGCGCCTGGTGCTGGAGCGCGCGCTGCCGGTGGAGAAGATCCTCGCGGTCACCTTCACCGAGGCCGCCACCCAGGAGCTGCGCGCCCGCGTGCGCCGGCGCCTGGTGCTGGCCGCGGACGTGGCCGCCGGCGTGGTGCCCGGCACCGGTTCGGCCGATGCCGAACTGACCGCGCGCCTGCTGCAAGCCCACCTGGCCCGTAGCGGCGAGGACGCCGCCGCGGTCGCGCGGCGCCTGCGCGCGGCCGCCGACGGCATCGACCAGGCCGCGGTGTTCACCATCCACGGCTTCTGCGCCCGGGTGCTGCGCGAGCACGCGCTGGAAAGCGGCCAGGGCTTCGAGCCGCCGGAGCTGTTGGCCAACGACCAGGGCCTGCGTGAGGCGGTGGCCGCCGACCTGTGGCGTGCCCACGCCACCGATGCGGCAACCGCCGCCGACCTGGAAGAACTGTGGCGCGGTGGCCCGAAGGCGCTGGCCGCCGACCTGCCGGCGCTGGCGCGGCAGCTGCGCCTGCGCCCGCAGCCGCCGGACCCGGCGCAGCCGGATCCGCAACCACGGCTGGAGGCGGCCGCACGCGCGCTGCTGGAGGCCGGCCTGGCCCATGGCGACGAACTGCGCGAGGCGCTGCTGGCCGCGGTGGCGGGCAAGGTGCTCAACAACAACAGCTACCGCGCGGCCTGGATCGGCGAACTGTTCGACCAGCTGCGGCGCTGGTGCCAGGCCGGCCGCCCGGAGGTGCCGTTCCACCACGACAAGCTGGGCCAGCTGCAGCGCGCCACCCTGCTCAAGTGCACCAGCAAGGCCGGTGCCGGCAAGACCCCCGATTCGCCGCTGTGCGACGCGGTGCAGGCCTATGCCGAAGCCATGGAGGCGGTCGAGGCCTGGCGCGAGGCGCGCCGGGTGGCCCTGCTGCACCGCCTGCGCACGGACGCGCGACGCAGGCTGGCCACGCTCAAGCGCCAGCTGCGGGTGCAGACCTACGACGACCTGATCGACGGCGTCGCCGCCGCGCTCGACGGCGCCCACGGCGAGGCCCTGGCCCGGCGCCTGCGCGAGCAGTACGCGATCGCCCTGGTCGACGAGTTCCAGGACACCGACCCGCGCCAATGGCGGATCTTCGACCGCGTGTTCGGTGCCGCCAGCGGCGAGCCGGCGCTGTTCCTGATCGGCGATCCCAAGCAGGCGATCTACCGCTTCCGCGGCGGCGACGTGGAAACCTACCTGGCCGCCTGCGCCACCGCCGAGGCCGCGCCGGCGCTGGACCGCAACTTCCGCTCGCGGCCGAGCGTGCTGGCCGCGATCGAGGCGCTGTACGCGCAGGCCGGCGCCGCCGCCTTCGCCGATCCGCGCATCGCCTTCCACCCGGTGCAGCCGGGCGGGCGCCGCGGCGACGGCGACTTCCTGCGCGACGGCAGTCCGGCCCCGGCCCTGACGGTGTGGCAGGCCCCGCCGCCGCCGGTCGACGCCAAGGGCAAGCGCAAGCCCTGGCCGGCCGGGCGCTCGCGCGAACTGGCCACCGATGCCTGCGTGGCGGCGATCCATGCCGTGCTCAGCGATGCCCGCGCCGGCCGCGCCAGCATCGACGGCCGCCCGGTGCGGCCGGGCGACATCGCGGTGCTGGTGCGCAAGCACCGCGAGGCGACGCAGATCCGCCAGGCCCTGGCCGCGGTCGGCATCCCCGCGGTGGCCGCCGGCAGCCAGAGCCTGTTCGAGACCGGCGAGGCGCTGGAGGTGCTGGTGCTGCTGCAGGCGCTGCTGCACGGCGACGACGACGCCCGCCTGCGCGCCGCCCTGGCCACCGTGCTGGTCGGCCAGGACGCGCACCACGTTGCCGCCCTGGATGGCGACGGCGAGGCCATGCGCCAGTGGCGCCACGCCGCGCTGGGCTGGCGCGAGCGCCTGGACCAGGGCGGCCCGCTGGCCCTGCTGGGCGAACTGTGCGCGGCCCAGGCCACCCGCCTGCTGGCCCTGGTCGACGGCGAACGCCGCCTGACCAACTACCTGCAGCTGGCCGAGCAGCTGCAGGAAGCGCAGCGCCAGGCGCTGGGCCTGCACGGCCTGGTCGACTGGCTGGAACGGGCCATCGCCCAGGCCAGCAGCAACGACGAGACCCAGCTGCTGCGCCTGGAGTCGGACGCGCACCGGGTGCAGATCGTGACCCTGCACAAGAGCAAGGGCCTGGAGTACCCGCTGGTGTTCCTGCCGTTCGTCGGCATCGGCGCCAGGCCGGACACGCCCTCGCGCTGCGTGGTGGTGCACGACGCCGAGGGCCCGCTGCTGCAGTGGCGCCTGCAGGAGCAGGCCAGCGGCTGGGGTGATGCGGTCGCGCGCCACCAGGAAGCCTGCAGGGCCGAGGACGCGCGCCTGCTGTACGTGGGCCTGACCCGCGCGCGCGACGCGCTGTGGCTGGCCAGCGGCGAGTTCTACAACCACCACGCCACCCCCCTGTGGCCGATGCTGCGCGATCCGCAGGTGCTGGCCGCCGCCCTGCCCGGCTCCATCGTGCTCGATGCCACCCCGCCGCCGGCCAGCCTGCCGTGGCTGCCGGCCGAGGCCGAGGGCGAGGTGCCGCCGGCGCGCACGCCCGGCCGCTCCCTGGCCAGCGACTGGTGGGTGTACAGCTTCACCCAGCTGGCCCGCGCCGACGGCGCCGGCGACACCTCCAGCGCCGCTACCCAGCCGCCGCCCGGCGGCCGCGACGAACCCGCCGCGCCCGAGGCCGAGGCCCCGGCCGACGAGGGCCACGATCCGCGCTTTGCCGGCTCGCGCTTCGGCGTGGTCCTGCACGAGGTGCTCGAGTACGCCGACTTCGCCGCCTGGCGCGACTGGCGCCCGGGCGATCCGGCCCCGCCCGGCGAGGAGGCGCGCATTGTCCGCGCGCTGCGCAATGCCGGCTATGCCGAGGCCGAGCTGGACGACGGCATCGCCCTGCTGGCCAGCCTCGCCGGCCACACCCTGACCGTACCGCTGCCGGAGGGCGTGCGCCTGGCCGAGTTGCCGGAGGCGCAGCGGCGCGCGGAGATCGAGTTCCAGTTCGCCCTGGCCCCGACCCGCAGCGAGCAGCTGCTGGCCCTGCTCCACCGCCACGGCCTGCTGCGCGGGCGCAGCGGCTTCGGCGGCCGGCGCACGCTCGAGGGCCTGATGACCGGCCTGATCGACCTGACCTACCTGCACGACGGACGCTGGTACGTGCTCGACTACAAGTCCAACCGCCTGCGCGGCTACGGCCCGGCGCAGATGGCCGAGGCCATGGAACACAGCGAATACCCGCTGCAGGCGCTGATCTACACCGTGGCCCTGCACCGCTGGCTGCGCTTCCGCCTGGGCGGGGCCTATGACTACGCGTGCGACTTCGGCGGCGTGCGCTACCTGTTCTGCCGCGGCCTGGACGCGGCCGCCGCGGCACCCGACGGTAGCCGCCCGGGCGTGCAGGCCTGGCGCTTCGAGCCAGCACTGGTGGAGGCGGTGGACGCGCTGTTTGCCGGCCGCGAGCCGGCGGGAGCGGCGGCATGAGCCTGCTCGAGCGCCTGCGCAGCGAGGGCCACCTGCGCACCCTGGACCACGCCCTGGCCGTGGGCCTGCGCCGGCTCGACCCGGGCACCGCGGACGAGGTCGTGCTGGCCGCGGCCCTGGCCTCGCTGGCGGTGTCCGCCGGCCACGCCGGCTTCCGCATCGACCAGCCGCGCGCCCTGCTCGACCTGGACCTGGACTGGCCGGACCCGGCGCAGTGGCAGCGCGCGCTGCAGGCCTCGCGCTGGGTGGCCTGCCCCGGCGCGCGTGCGGACGAAGCCCCCGGCGCGGCGCCGCTGGTGCTGGAGCACGGCCTGCTCTACCTGCGCCGCTACCGCGAGTACGAGCGCCGCCTGGCCGCGGGCCTGCAGCGGCTGGGCAGCGGCGCCGCAGAGCCGGAAGGCATCGCCGCCCTGGCGCCGCTGTTCGCGCGGCTGTTCCCGCAGGCGGCCGGCGGCGGCGACCACCAGGCGCGCGCCGCCGCGGTCGCCCTGCTCCACCGCCTGCTGCTGGTCACCGGCGGCCCCGGCACCGGCAAGACCACCACCATCGCCCGCCTGCTGGTGCTGCTGGCCGCGCGCGCCGCCGCCGCCGGCCAGCCGGCGCCGCGCATCGCCCTGGCCGCGCCCACCGGCCGCGCCGCCGAGCGCATGGCCGAGAGCCTGCGCCGCGCCGCGCGGCTGCTGGCCGAGCAGGGCATCGAACCGGAGCTGCTGGCGCCGCTGGCCACCGGCGGCCGCACCCTGCACCGCCTGCTCGGCACCATCCCCGACTCCCCGCGCTTCCGCCACGACGCCGCCAACCCGCTGGACGTGGACATCGTGGTGGTGGACGAGGCCTCGATGATCGACCTGCCGCTGATGGCCAAGCTGGTGGAAGCGGTGCCCGACGGCGCGCGCCTGGTGCTGCTGGGCGACCCCGATCAGCTGCCCTCGGTGGAGGCCGGCGACGTGCTCAGCGGCATCCTCGCCGCCGCCGGCGACGGCATGCGCCTGGCCGCCGCCGATGCGCGCGCGCTGCAGCCGCTGCTGGGCGAGGTCGACCCGGCCGCGATCGCAGCCGATGCCGCCGTGCCCTTCCCTGCCCGCCACGTGCACCTGGTGCGCGGCTGGCGCCAGTCGGCCGCGCTGGACCTGGCGCCGCTGGCCGCCGCGGTGCGCAGCGGCGACGGCGAACGCGCGCTGGCGCTGCTGCGCGAGGGCAGGCTCGACGGCGTGCACTACCACGCCGACGCCGCCGACCTGCTGCAGGACCCGGCCCGGCGCGAGCACTTCCTCGCCCACTGGACCGCCCTGGCCCAGGCGCCCACGCCCGCCGAGGCCCTGGCCCTGGCCGGACGCCTGCGCATCCTCACCGCGGTGCGCGAAGGCCCGCAGGGCGCGCGCGGGCTCAACACCCGGATCGAGGCGTTGCTGGCCGAGCGCCTGGCCCAGCAGCAGCCGCGCACGCGCAGCGACGGTTTCTTCCACGGCCGCCTGCTGCTGGTCACCGAGAACCACTACCGCCACGGCCTGTTCAACGGCGACATCGGCATCTGCCTGCGCGACGACCGCGGCCAGCTGATGGCCTGGTTCCCGGGCGCCACGCCCGACGCTCCGCGCGCGTTCCATCCGGCCACCCTGCCCGCCCACGACAGCGCCTTCGCCATGACCGTGCACAAGGCCCAGGGCTCGGAGTTCGACGAGGTGTGGCTGGTGCTGCCGGGCAAGGACAGCCGCGTGCTCTCGCGCGAACTGGTCTACACCGGCCTGACCCGCGCCCGCGATGCGCTGCACCTGTGCGCCGACCCGGCGATCCTGGCCCTGGCGCTGTCGCGCCACGTCAGCCGCGTGTCCGGGCTGGCCTGGCGCCTGGGCGCCGGGGACTGAACGCGGCGCGCCCCAGGCGCGGCGGCGTGCCATCGCCCGGCGCGTCCTGATCCGGCCTGCACGCGCCACGTGCTGGCATGGGCGCGTGCCCGGGCGGCGGGCGTGCGAGGAGACGGCCATGAAGCCATACCGCGGCAACGACGGGGATTCGGGCGTGGACGCCTACGAATGCGGGCCCGGCTGGATCGAGGTGCGGTTCCGCCGCGGCGGCACCTACCGCTACGACGCGCGCCACCCCGGCAGCGAACACGTGCTGGAGATGCAGCGCCTGGCCGAGGCCGGCGACGGGCTCAACACCTATATCAACCAGTTCGTGCGCGACGACTTCGCGGCCCGCCAGTCGCTGGACCCCTGAGCGGCCCCCCCATTGCGCGGCCCCCGGGACTGGAGGAACATCTGTGAACTACGTCACGGATATGCCCCGGCCGGGGCGACGCATAGCGATCAGGGGGAGATCGTCCATGGAACGCCTGTCCAAGCTGCTGTGCCTGCTGGGGATCCATCGCTACACCAAGCCGACGCATGACGGTGGCCTACGCTGCCGTTGCCGCCGGGTCCGCTACCAGCTGCGCTAGGACGCGCTGCCGCCGCTTCCGCGGCGCGGGCAAATTGAGACAAAGCCGATTCCGTGACGCAGCGGCGGACGCGATGCTCGTCACATGCACGGCGGTCACCCGTCACGGTCCGGTGGGCCGGGCGAGAGCGTGGCCGGGCGTGCGCCAGGGGATCGCAGCCATGTTGCGCCTGATCTCGACGGTACTTTGCCTGCTGGGTTTCCATCGCTACGAGCTGCCGACCCGCGACGGCGGGATGCGCTGCCGTTGCCGGCGCGTGCGCTACCTGCTGCTTTGACGGCGGCACGCGCGTAGCGGGATCCAGCCCCGGGCGGGGAAGGCCATTGCCGGCGTCCGGCGCCGGCAGGGGGCCTTTGCACGCACGCCCATGCGCGCCAGTCACGCCGCGGCCTCAGCGCAACAGTTCCGCCAGCGCCCAGGTGTCGAGGAAGGCGATCACGCGCACGATCCGGCCTTCGCGCAGCTGCATGTGCCAGGCATAGCGGTTGCGGTAGGTCCCGCCATCGCGGGTGGTGGCCTGGCCGGACCAGACCACCACCACCATGTCGTCCTGCGCCAGCACCTGTTCCACCGTCGGCACGATCGGCGTGGCCAGGCGCGCGCCGATCGGCGCCACCGCCTGTTCCAGGAACTGCGCGCGCGAGCGGTACACGCCGGAAACCGGGCTGGTGCCGGCCACGGTCCATTCCACGTCCTCGTGCAGCAGGTCGAACACGCTGCCGCGGCCGTCGCGCCAGGCGGCAAAGGCCTCGCGCACCCGCGCGGCATTGGCCGCCGCATCGGAGGCGGGGGGATCGGCCACCGGCGCGGCGGCGGCGGGCACGGCGGACGCCAGGGCAAGCGCGCAGCCGATGGCCAGGCGCCAGGGCAGGGAGCGGATGGGCATGGGGATCCTCCTGTGCATGCATGCTCAGGCCGGGTGCGCCACCGGGCGCACGACGATGTCGCTGGTGTCCACGTCCTCCGGCTGGGCGATGGCGTGGGCAATGGCGTTGGCGATCGCCTCGGGCCGGAGCGCGACCTTGCGGAACTCGGCCATGGCGCGGGCCGCGTCCGCATCGGTGATGGTCGCGGCCAGCTCCGACTCGACCACGCCCGGATAGACGCAGGTGACGCGGATGCGGTCGTTCTCCTGGCGCAGGCCCTCGGAGATCGCGCGCACCGCGAACTTGGTGCCGCAGTACACCGCCGCGGTCGGCATCGCGTACAGCCCGCCGATCGAGGAAACGTTGATGACGTGGCCGCTGCCCTGCGCCTGCATGGTCGGCAGCACCGCGGCGATGCCGTACAGCACGCCGCGCACGTTGACGTCGAGCATGGCGTCCCACTCCTCGACCTTCAGCGCCGCCATCGGCGACAGCGGCATGATGCCGGCGTTGTTGACCAGTACGTCGATGCGGCCGAAGCGCTGCAGCGCGTGTTCGGCGAAGGCCTGCATGCTGGCGCGGTTGGCCACGTCCAGTTCGCGGGCGCTGGCGCTGCCGCCGGTGGCGGCGATCGCCTCGGCCAGTCGTTGCAGGCGGTCCAGGCGGCGCGCGCCCAGCACCACGCGCGCGCCACGCGCGGCGAGCACGCGCGCGGTGGCCTCGCCGATGCCGCTGCTGGCGCCGGTGACCAGCACCACCTTGCCGTGGATGTTGTCGTTCATGGCGGGAACTCCGGTTGGGGGTGTCAGTCCGCGCGGAAGGCGGAGGCGGCCGGCACCCGGCGCAGGACCATGCCGGCGTGGTACAGCACGCCGTCGATGAACTCGCCATCGGCGGAAAAGCCGGTGTCGTCCAGATAGTCGATGTGGTTGCCGCGGATCGTGTAGCGGCCCTGGTAGGCGCTGCGGCGCAGGCCGCGGGCCTCGTCGTAGCGGCCGTCGGCGCGCAGTTCGTGGCGGATGTAGCCGTCGTCGCTCACCCACATCCCGACGTAGGGGTGGGGCACGGACGGGGCCGTGGAGGCGGACGCAGGGACGCGGTGGGAAGCGGGAGAGGGAGCAGGGGCCATGGGGATTCTCCGTCGGGGGGGTGGAACCACCCTAGGCCGGCGCCAGTGTCCACGGAATTCCCCCGGAACTGGACGTGGTGGTTAGATTGGCTAACCACTCCCCCAGGAGCCCGCCATGCAGCCGGACCTCAACCTGTTGCACCTGTTCCGGGCGGTGGCCGAGTCGCGCAATTTCCGCGCCGCCGCCGACCGCCTGGGGGTGACCCGCTCGGCCGTCAGTCAGGGCGTGCGCCGGCTGGAGGATGCGCTGGGCGTGGCCCTGGTGCAGCGCTCCACCCGCAGCGTGCGCCTGACCGAGGCCGGCGAGCGCCTGCACGCCCAGGTGGCCGGGGCGTTGTCCACCCTGGCCACGGCGCTGGAGGAGGCCGGCGGCGACGCCAGTCCGCGCGGCGTGCTCAGGGTGGCGGTCGCCTCGATCGCCGAGCCGTTCCTGTCCGGCCCGCTGGTGGCCTCGTTCGTGCAGGCCTACCCGCACATCACCCTGGACGTGACCGTGACCGACGAGGAGTTCGACATCGTCGCCGCCGGCTTCGATGCCGGCGTGCGCCTGGGCGAGGTGATCGAGCAGGACATGGTCGCCGTGCCACTGGGCGGGCCGCAGCGCGAGCTGGCGGTGGCTGCCCCGTCCTACCTGGCCGCGCACGGCGTGCCGGTGCATCCGCGCGAGCTGGTGCGGCACCGCTGCATCGGCTGGCGCGCGCGCCCGGAGCTGGCGCCGTACCGCTGGGAGTTCGTCGAGGACGGGCGCCCGTTCGACGTGCAGGTCGAGCCGCAGCTGACCACCAACGACCTGTCGCTGATGATCCGCGCCGCGCTGGCCGGCGCCGGCATCACCTTCGCCCCGGAGGCCTGCTTCCGCCCCTGGCTGGAGCGCGGCGAACTGGTGCCGCTGCTGCGGGACTACCTGCCGCCGTTCCCCGGCTTCTACCTGTACTTTCCCGCCCGCCGCCACACCCCGCCGCGGCTGCGCGCGCTGGTGGACCACGTGAAGGCCGCCGCGACGCGGCGCGACCCAACCTAAGGCACCCGCGTGCGCCCGCCCCGGCCACTATGCTGGGCGATCGCATCCGTGCGACCCCCGAATGGAGACTGCCTTGAAGAAGACCCTGCTTAGCGCCGCGACCCTGGTCGCCCTCGGCCTGGCCGCCACGGCCGGCGCCCATGACGCCCATGCCTGCCTGGACGACGCCTGCACCCTGCAGCTGTTGCAGCCGGCCGGCGACGCCGCCGGCGGTGGCGCGATCGAGACCCCGCGCTTCGGCAGCTGGGGCTTCGACGTGGCCGGCATGGACACCAGCGTGGCCCCGGGCAAGGACTTCTTCGCCTATGCCAGCGGCACCTGGGCCAAGAACACCCGGATCCCCGCCGACCAGTCCAGCTACGGCGCCTTCCGCGCCCTGCGCGACCTGTCCGAGGCGCGCGTGCACCAGCTGGTGGAGAGCTACAAGCTGGGCGACCCGGCCACCGGCGGCGACGCCGCCAAGATCGCCGCGGTCTACCACGGCTTCATGGACGAAGCGACGATCGAGAAGCTCGACGCCGCCCCGCTCAAGCCGCTGCTGGAGCGCGTGCGCAAGGCCGGCTCGCACCTGGAGATCGCGCGCCTGATGGCCGCGCGCGACACCTTCAACGCCACCCTGTTCGGGCTGTCGGTCAGCGACGACCAGCGCGACCCCGAGCACTACACCCTGTACATGAACCAGTCCGGCCTGGGCCTGGGCGACCGCGAGATGTACCTGCGCGACAACTTCGCCCCGCAGCGCGAGCGCTACCTGGCCTACATCGCCCAGCTGCTGGAGCTGGCCGGCTGGAAGGACCCGCAGGCCGCCGCGCAGTCAGTGCTGGCGTTCGAGACCAAGATCGCCGAGGCGCACTGGACCCGCGCCGAAAGCCGCGACCGCGACCGCACCTACAACCCGGTGCCGTTCGAGCGCTTCGACGCCTACGCCCCGGGCTTCCCCTGGGCCGAGTACTTCAAGGCCGCCGGCGTGGACCACGGCAGCGTGGCCGTGGTGCGCCAGGGCACCGCCATCCCGAAGATGGCCAAGGTCTTCGCCGACACCGACGTGGCCACCCTGCAGGCCTGGCAGGCGTTCCACGCCGTCGACGGCGCCGCGCCGCTGCTGTCCAGCCGCTTCGCCAACGCCCACTTCGAGTTCCGCGACAAGTTCCTCAACGGCCAGCTCGAGCAGCGCGAGCGCTGGAAGCGCGCCGTGTCCCTGGTCGAGGCCAGCCTCGGCGAGGCCGTGGGCCGCGACTACGTGGAGCTGTACTTCACCCCGGACGCCAAGGCCAAGATGGACGCCCTGGTGGCCAACGTGAAGGCGGCCATGGCCGCGCGCCTGGACCAGCTGGAGTGGATGAGCCCGGCCACCAAGGCCGAGGCCCACGCCAAGCTCAAGGGCTTCGGCCTGAAGATCGGCCACCCGCCGAAGTGGCGTGACTACAGCGGCCTGCGCATCGCCAATGGCGACGTGGTCGGCAACGCGCTGCGCGCGCGCCAGTTCGAGTGGGACTACCGCCGCGCCCGCCTCGGCAAGACCGTGGACAAGGACGAGTGGGGCATGACCCCGCAGACCGTCAACGCCTACTACAACTCGGTCAAGAACGAGATCGTGTTCCCGGCCGCGATCCTGCAGCCGCCGTTCTTCGACCCGGACGCCGACCCGGCGGTGAACTACGGCGGCATCGGCGGCGTGATCGGCCACGAGATCATCCACGGCTTCGACGACCAGGGCCGCAAGTCCGACGGTGCCGGCGTGCTGCGCGACTGGTGGACCGCCGAGGACGCGGCCAAGTTCGAGGCCCAGGCCGCCAAGCTGGCCGCCCAGTACGAGGCCTACGAGTTCCCGCAGCTGCCGGGCCTGCACATCAACGGCCGCACCTCGATGGGCGAGAACATCGGCGACCTCGGCGGCCTGACCATCGCCCTGGAGGCCTACCGCCGCTCCCTCGGCGGCAAGCCGGCCCCGGTGATCGACGGCTTCACCGGCGAACAGCGCTTCTTCCTCGGCTGGGCCCAGGTCTGGCGCACCCTGTGGCGCGACGACGCCCTGCGCCAGCAGCTGGTCAACGGCACCCACTCCCCGGGCCACATCCGCGCCTTCGCCCCGCTGCGCAACATCGACGCCTGGTACGACGCCTTCGGCGTCAAGCAAGGCGACCCGCTGTACATCAAGCCGGAAGACCGCGTGCGGATCTGGTAAGCCAGGCCAGGCGCTGTAACCCCAAGGGCGGGGCCGCTTCGGCGGCCCCGCCAAGCCGAAGGGCTGGCTTGGCTTCCCTGCACCCGTGCGGGATTCGGGTCTCGCCAGAACAGCCGCGGCTCAGCACTACTCCGTATGTGATGCGCATAACTGGCGGGCCTTTCGTGCCTGTGTCAGGCGTTACGGGGAGCTTCCTCTATTCGAAGCACAGCTGGACTTATCTGCGCTCGTGGTCTTGATGCCGAAACGGGATCGTGTGCTCCCTTGGACCAGAACTGTTGGCTACTACCGCCTGAGTGTTCAAGGAGGCCGCCAGCTAACTCCGGCGCTCCCTATTGGAATAACCTGCTCGTAAGATTGGCTCGTTTCTCTGGTTGGGGATAACCATGGGATGGCTGCTATTTCTTGTAACGGCGACTGTCTTGGCAGTTGTTCTCATTTCCAAGAAGACCGAAGCAGCCAGAGCCAAGGCTGCTTCGGATGAGCTAGAGAAGACGAAGGCCTCGCTGCAGGAGGAGATCAGATCCCTCCTGGCAGAAGTAGCCAGCCTTGAGCGCTTCAAATCTGTACGTGACGCCGAGCAGGCCGCATCGCAGCTCCGGGAGCAGGCCGAAGCATTGCTGGTACGAGCAAGAGTAGAGGCGGAAGAGGTTCGCGCTGGTGCTCAACGTGAAGCGGAGGAGCTTAGGAGGGCTGCACGCACGGCAAATGCCGAGGCGCGTAGCAAAGCAGATTCCTTGTTGAAGGATGCGAATATCCGCGCTGAGAGGTTAATTAGGGACGCGGAGTTGCGGGCCGAAAGCATTGCAGGGGATGCGTACAAGGCTCTGCAAGAGGCCAAGGGCCTTGAGCAAGCGGTTGCGGCAATGCGCAACCTTATCGAAGGCTATGGCGACCGCTACTTGATCCCGACCTACAGCTTCCTCGACCAACTTGCCGAGGCCTATGGATTTGAGGAAGCCGGCCGGGAGCTAAAGCATGCTCGTGCTCGTTCCCAGATCCTCGTTACGTCAGGGCGTGCGGCAGCTTGCGACTATGTAGAGCGGCAGCGCAAGGAGACGGCGCTAAGGTTTGTATTGGACGCATTCAATGGAAAGGTCGACACAATCTTGTCACGAGTTAAATCGGACAACGTTGGTACCCTGGAGCAGCAGATCCGTGACGCGTTCGCACTTGTGAATCACAACGGAGCGGCTTTCCGCAGCGCGCGCATCACTCCAGAGTATTTGGAAAGTCGGCTTGAGGAGCTGAAGTGGGCTTCAGCCGTAATGCTGCTGAAGGAGAAGGAGCGTGAGGAGCAGAGGCGTATCCGTGAGCGGATGCGCGAAGAGGAGCGAGCAAGAAGAGAGATTGAAAGGGCGTTGAAGGAGGCTGCCAAGGAAGAGGAAGCCATCCAGAAGGCCATTGCTAAGGTGCAGGAGCAGGCTTTGAGGGCAACGGAGGAGCAGCGTGCTCAGTACGAACTCAAGCTTGCGGACCTACAGGCTAGACTCGCCGAGGCGGAAGCCAAGAATCAACGTGCCATGTCCATGGCTCAGCAGACAAAGGCCGGGCACGTTTACGTCATATCCAACATTGGATCGTTCGGGGAGAACGTGTTCAAGATCGGTATGACGCGGCGCTTGGATCCATTTGACCGCGTCAGGGAGCTGGGCGATGCGAGTGTCCCCTTCCCCTTCGACGTGCACGCAATGATTTGGTCGGAAGATGCCCCGGCACTTGAGAACTCGCTCCACAAACGTTTCGTTACTGCGCAGGTTAACAAGGTAAATCCGAGGAAAGAGTTCTTCCGGGTTGCGATCTCAGAGCTTCGTGATGTCGTGGAGGCTTCGGGTGCGCATGCGGTATGGACGATTGCGGCACAGGCTGCCCAATACCGTGAAACCCTTGCCATCGAAAGAAGTCTCATGAGGCAGGACGAAGAATCGAAGAAGTGGCTTGAGCATCAGCTGTCGGTTACACCGGAGGAAATGGCAACGGATGAAGATGCTGGCTAACGGTTAGCTCGCAAACGTCTGCACGAAGCGGGCCACGGCGTCGCGGTTGGCGCGCGCCGCCGCGCGCACTTCCTCGCCACGGATCCGGGCCGAGTCCGCAACCGTTTCCCAGAAGTCGATGGCTGCCGCGGCCGCGCGCGCGATGTGCTTCGCCTGGCCGCCGCGTTCGGGCGACGCGAGCACCAGCGGTTCGGCGGGCCGCACGGCGCCGGTGCGGGACGGGGCCAGGTACGTCGGCAGCATGTCGTAGGCGGGCGCCAGCGGCAGCGGGCCGGCGTCGACAAGGTGGAAACCGAGGTTGCCGGGGTGCATGTCGCTGTTGCCGATCAGGCGCCCGAACCAGTGCAGCACGGCCATGTCCCGCGCCGTGTCCGGCGTGATCCAGCCGGACTGGAGCAGCTGTTCGCCGACCAGGCCCCAGTCGCGTTCGCCGCTGCCCAGGAACGCGGCATCAAGCGACTGCAGCGAGACGAAGCCGTGGCGGCCCAGGTGGCCGGGCGTGCGGTCGAAGCGGCGCACCTCCAGGCACAGGTGGCGCTCGGCCTCGACCAGCTCCGAAGCGGCGGCAGCCAGGCCATGGGCGGCCAGGCTCTGCAGGGCCAGGTGCTCGCACACCAGCAGGTCCGCCCAGCGCGTGGTGGCCTGCTGCCCGTCGCGCAGCGCGAACTTCACCAGCGCGGCGTAGCGTTCCCCGGCGTCGAGCACGGTGCTGGTGAACTTGGGCTGCTCCCCGCCGGGGGAGGATCCGACCTCCTCGCCCGCCAGGGCGTCCTCGGCCCAGGCCGAGTAGCGCTGCGGCCGTTCCCCGGCCGCGAGCGCATCGGAGGGCGAGTCGGCTTCCGCCAGCGCCAGCTGCAGGGCGGTGCTGCCCAGCAGCAGGTCACCGATGTGGGTGCCGCCGGTGCGGGTAATGGCCAGCAGTACGTCGCGCTGGCGCCAGCGGTTGAGGTCGGTCGGCACGCCCAGCGTAGGGCCCAGGCGATGGGCCAGGTTGCGGCCGAGGAAGCCCTGCGGGCGCAGGTCGTCCAGGAACCAGGGCAGGCCCGGGAAGTGGCCGGGCATGGCGTCGACCGGATGCAGCAGGTTGGGGCGCTCGCCGGCGGCGAGGAACTGGAAGCGTTCGCCCCGCAGCAGGTACACGCTGCCCAGTTCCTCCACCGTGCCGTCAGGTCGCATCCGCCACAGGGGCCAGGCGTTGCCGGCATCGCTGTCGGCGCGCGCTAGGTAACGGGTGGCGCGGGCGTTGCCGACCTGCAGGACGCGGTCGCCGGCCTCGCGCAGCAGGCGCAGCACCACCGGGCGGGTGACGCCCAGCTGCTGCACCAGGGTCGAGGCAGCCATCGGCTCGCCGGAAGCGAGCAGGGCCAGCAGGTCTTCCACGGTGGCGGAAGGGCGGCGCGCCATGGGCATCCGTTTCTTTACGATTCCGTTGACGATATCCGGGAGGCAATCCGGGCGCAATACCCGGAAGGATCAACGACTTTGGTCCTGCGCCCGGCGGATTTATTTACGATTTCCCCGGCGCTCCCGGGAAAGCATGAAGGCCCGCTCGCGCGGGCCCTCGTGGGGGACTGCCGGAAGGGCACCGGGTCCGGCAGTTCGCCGGTCCCGCCTCAGCCCTGCTTGCCGTCCGCCGGGGCGGGGAACTCGAGGCTGACCGGCACCGCCAGCAGGTACTTGCTGCGGTACTGGCCGTTGAAGTTGTCCTCTTCCTTTGCCTTGCCCGGCTACGGAATTGCCATGGGAAGGGGCGGCATCAGGCAGAATGGCCGCCTCCCCCGCATGATCCGGATGGCCATGGACGTTGAAGCTGTAATGCGCGCCGCGCTGGTCGAAGCCGGCTACGGCCCCGATGCGGTGGGCTCGGCGCTGCCGCGGATCATGCGCATCCTGCAGGCCGAGGACGTGCGCCTGGAGGTCGGCCGCCCGCTGTCGCGCAAGGAGCGCGAGTACGTGCGCCTGCAGCTGGAGATCGGGCTGAGCGTTCCGGAGATCGTTGCCGCCCTCAAGCGCTGAGGGCGCGGGCGTTCCCGCGGTGATGCCACGACATGCGTGGCCCGGACAAGGCCGAAGGCCGCATCCGGGTTGGGTGCCAGGAACGCGCCATCGGCAATGCGCCGGCTTCCTGGCTCCCTCCCGAGCGCCCGTTGGAGGAACCGGAGCAGCAAAGAAGAAGGCCCGCTTGCGCGGGCCTTCCTGTCACTGCAGCGCGCGGCTTACTTGAGGCCGCGGAACTCCAGCAGCGGCTCGACGCTGGGATCCTTGCCGCGGAACTCGCGGTAGGCGCTGGCCAGGTCGCGCGAGTGGCCGATGGAGAGGATCTTCTCGCGGAAGACCTTGCCGTTCTCGCGGGTCAGGCCGCCGTTCTCCTCGAACCACTTGAAGGCATCGTGGTCCAGCACCTCGGCGCCGAAGTAGGCGTAGTAGCCGGCCGCATAGCCGCCGCCCCAGACATGGGCGAAGTAGTTGCTGCGGTAGCGCGGCGGCACCGCGGCCAGGTCCACCTTGTACCTGGCCAGGGCCTGCTTCTCGAACGCGTCCACGTCCTCCACCCTGGCGTCGGCCGGCAGCAGGTGCCAGGCCAGGTCCAGCAGCGAGGCGGCCAGGTACTCGGTGGTGGCGTAGCCCTGGTTGAAGGTGCGCGCGCGCACGATCTTCTCCACCAGCTCCTTCGGCATCGGCTCGCCGGTCTGGTAGTGGCGGGCGTAGTTGGCGAACACCTGCGGGTAGAGCGCCCAGTGCTCGTTGAACTGCGAGGGGAACTCGACGAAGTCGCGCGGCACGTTGGTGCCGGACAGGCTCGGGTAAGTGGTCCTGGAGAACAGGCCGTGCAGGGCGTGGCCGAACTCGTGGAACAGGGTGGTGACGTCGTCGAAGCTCAGCAGCGCCGGCTGGCCGGGCGCGGGCTTGGTGAAGTTCTCGACGTTGTAGATCACCGGGATCGTGCCGGCCAGGCCGTCCTGCTCGACGAAGTTGCCCATCCAGGCGCCGCCGCGCTTGCTCGGGCGCTTGAACGGATCGAGGTAGAAGACCGCCAGCTGGGTGCCGTCGGCGTCGAACACGTCGAACACGCGCACGTCCGGGTGGTAGACCGGCAGGTCGGTGCGCTCCTTCAGGGTGATGCCGTACAGCTCTTGGGCGGCGTAGAACACGCCGTCCCTGAGCACGCGGTCCAGCTCGAAGTAGGGGCGCACCTGGGCCTCGTCCAGGTCGTACTCGGCCTGGCGCACCTGCTCGGCGTAGAAGTCCCAGTCCGCGGCGCCGGCGCTGAAGCCGCCACCCTGGCGGTCGACCACCGCCTGGATCTTGGCCAGCTCGGCGCGCGCGCGCGCGGTGGCGGCCGGCACGGTGTCGTTGAGCAGCTTCAGCGCCGCTTCCGGGGTGCCGGCCATCTGGTCGGCGATGGCGTAGGCGGCGTAGTTGTCGAAGCCCAGCAGCTGCGCCTTGCGTGCGCGCAGCTTGGCCAGGCGCAGGATGGTGGCGCGGGTGTCGTTGTCGTCGCCCCGGGCGGCGCGGTTCATCGACGCGGCCAGGATCTCCTCGCGCAGGGCGCGGTCCTTCAGCTTGCCCAGCACCGGCTGCTGGGTGGTGTTCTGCAGCTCCAGCAGCCAGCCCTCCTTGCCGGCGGCCTTGGCCGCCTCGGCGGCGGCGGCGAGGGTGCCCTCGTCCAGGCCTTCCAGGCGCGCCTTGTCGGTCACCAGCACGGCGCCGGCATTGGTGGCCGCCAGCAGCTTGGCGCCAAACGCGGTGGTCAGCGAGGACTCCTCGGCGTTGAGCTTGCGCAGCTCGGCCTTGTCCGCGTCCGAGAGCAGGGCGCCGGCGCGCACGAAGGCGTCGTAACGGTGCTCGACCAGGGTCTTCTGCTCGGCGTCCAGGCCCAGCGAGTCGCGCTGGTCGTAGACGGCCTTGACCCGGGCGAACAGTGCCGGGTCGAGGTGGATGGCATCGCTGTGCTCGGCCAGCTTCGGCGCCAGGACTTCCTCGGCCGCCTGCAGGGTCGGGTTGGTGTGCGCCGAGGTCATGGCCTCGAACACCAGCATCGCGCGCGAGAGCAGGGCGCCGGCGCGCTCCATCGCCTCGATGGTGTTGGCGAAGCTCGGCGGCTCCGGGTTGTCGGCGATGGCGCGGATCTCGGCCAGGTGCTGGCGCATGCCCTCCTCGATCGCCGGCTGGTAGTCGGTGTCGCGGATGCGGTCGAACGGCGGCGCCTGGAAGGGCAGCGGACTGGGCGCCAGCAGGGCGTTGTCGCCCTGGGCGGCGCCGGCGGGGGTGGCACTGGAATCGGGCATGGCGTTTTCGTTGGCGGTACGTTCGCCGCAGGCGGACAGGGCCAGGGCGATCGCCGAGGAAAGTAGCAGCTTGCGCAGCATGTAGGGCTCCGGAGGGGCCGGTCAGGATCGCCGGCCATTGGTCCCAGCATGCGCCCGGGGCCCGGGGCAGGGCAGTGCCGGAGGTCCCGGGGGCGGGGCAGTCCCGGCAAAGCAGGGCCGCCCGGCGCAGCTGCCGGTGTGGCTGGGCGGCGCCAATGCGCGCTACCTGGGCGAGGCCCTGGGCAGCGCGCGGGTGGAGGCGATCACCGATCCGCAGGCGCTGGCGCGGCGCCAGCGGCAGAGGCGGCCGCCGCACGGCGCCTGCGGGGGGCAGGCGGCGGCGGGCGCAAGGCGCTCAGCCCGCCAGCAGGCGGTTGATCCGCTGCACGAAGGCGGCCGGATCGGCCAGCGGCGCGCCGGCGGTCAGCTGCGCCTGCTCCAGCAGCAGGGTCGCCAGGTCGGCGGCCTGGGTGTCGTCCCCGGTGGCCGCGATCCGTTGCAGCAGGGCGTGGCGCGGATTGACCTCCAGGGTCGGCAGGCTTTCCGGCACGGCCTGGCCGGCCTCGCGCAGCAGTCGTGCCAGGTGCGGTGCCATCTCGTACTCGGCCAGGGCCAGGCAGGCCGGCGAATCGGTCAGGCGCGCGGACACGCGCACCTCCTGCACCTTGCCCTCCAGCAGCTTCTTCAGCCGCTCCAGCAGCGGCGCGGCAGCCTGCGCGGCTTCCTCCTGCTGTTTCTTCTCCGCCTCGTCCAGCGGCAGCTCGCCCTTGGCCACGTGGCGCAGCGGCTTGCCGGCGTACTCGTGCAGGTGGCCGACCATCCACTCGTCGATCCGGTCGGACATCAGCAGCACTTCGATGCCCTTGCCGCGGAACGCCTCCAGCTGCGGGCTGCCGGCGGCGGCGGCGTGGCTCTCGGCGGTGACGTACCAGATCGCGTCCTGGCCCGGCTGCATGCGCCCGATGTAGTCGTCCAGCGACACCGTCTGCGCCGCGCCCTCGCCACGGGTGGAGGCGAAGCGCAGCAGCCTGGCGATCCGCTCGCGGTTGGACGGATCCTCGACGATGCCCTCCTTGAGCGTGTTGCCGAAGGCCTTGAGGAAGGCGGCGAACTTCTCCGGCTCCTCGCGCGAGAGCCTGTCGATGAGGTCCAGCACGCGCTTCACGCACGCCCCGCGGATCCGCTCCAGCTGGCGGTTCTGCTGCAGGATCTCGCGGCTGACGTTGAGCGGCAGGTCGTCGGCATCGACCACGCCGCGCACGAAGCGCAGGTAGTTGGGCAGCAGCTCCTCGGCCGCGTCCATCACGAACACGCGCCTGATGTACAGCTTCAGGCCCTTGCGCTCGTCGCGCCCGCCCATCAGCAGGTCGAACGGCGGCTGCGAGGGCAGGTAGAGCAGGGTGGTGAAGCTCTGGCTGCCTTCCACGCGGTTGTGGGTCCAGGCCGCCGGATCGTTGAAGTCATGGCCCAGCGACTTGTAGAAGCCGCGGTAGTCCTCGTCGCTGATCTCGTTCTTCGGCCGGGTCCACAGCGCCGAGGCGTCGTTGACCGTCTCCCACTCCGGCGCGTCCTTCTTTTCGTCCTTGCCGGTCTCCTTCGGCATCCGGATCGGGAAGGCGATGTGGTCGGAGTACTTGCGCACCAGCGCGCGCAGCTTCCAGCCATCGAGGAACTCGTCCTCGCCCTCCTTCAGGTGCAGCACGATGGTGGTGCCGGTGTGCTCCAGCATGGCCGGCTCCAGGGTGTACTCGCCGCGGCCGTCGCTTTCCCACTTCACGCCGGCCTCGGCCGGGGTGCCGGCGCGGCGGGTGAGCACGGTGACCCGGTCGGCGACCACGAAGGCCGAGTAGAAGCCCACGCCGAACTGGCCGATCAGGCGCGCGTCGGCCTTCTGGTTCTCGCCCAGCGCCTCGAGGAAGCGGCGGGTGCCGGAGCTGGCGATCGAGCCGATGTTGGCGATCACCTCGCCGCGGTCCATGCCGATGCCGGTGTCGCGGATGGTCACGGTGCGGGCATCGCGGTCGTGGCTGATCTCGATCCGCAGCTCGCCCTCGCCGGCCAGCAGCTCCGGCTTGCCGATGGCCTCGAAGCGCAGCTTGTCGCAGGCGTCGGAGGCGTTGGACACCAGCTCGCGCAGGAAGATCTCCTTGTGCGAGTACAGCGAGTGGGTCACCAGGTGCAGCACCTGGGACACCTCGGCCTCGAACCGGCGGGTCTCGGAAGCGGGGGCGGACGTTTCGGTGGTCTCGGTGGTCATCGGAAGGTCCCTTGGGACGGGGAATGCAGGGGTCCGATGTGTTGGCGGGACGGCCGTTTTCAAGGTGAGGCGGCGCGCCGGCGCGCTCCAGGCATGGCTGCCGTAGCCCGGGTAAGCGCAGCGCACCCGGGGGTGTGTGCCGGCGAACGATCCCGGATGCGGCCTTCGGCCTTATCCGGGCTACGCGACTTTCGACGCTTCTGGCTCTTCCCGACGCCCAGCCACCTCCCAGCCCGGGCCCGCGATCCGCCGCCCGGGTAAGCGAAGCGATCCCCGGGACCACGCGGCCAGGCCATTACGGTGCAGTGGAACCAGAGGCCGCTGCCCCCCACCCCTACGCGACTTCGACGCTTCTGGCTTTTCCGGAAGGCTCCCGCACGGTCGAGGCCGGGATGCGATGCCTGTTGCCCGGAAGTAAAGGAGGAGGCTCCGGCCTCGTAGAGGCCGGAGCCGGGGGACATGGAGGGCAGCAGGCATCGCGTCCCGGTACCCAGCCACGCCCCAGCCCGAGTCTGTGCTCCGTAACCCGGGAAAGCGAAGCGCAGCCAGACCGCTACGGTGCAATGGAACTAGGCGCCGCTGCCCCGCCCCGGATGCGGCCTTCGGCCTTATCCGGGCTACGCGACTGCGACGCTTCCCGGCGCCAGGGGACATGGAGGGCAACAGGCATGGCATCCCGGCGCCCGGCCACGCCCCAGCCGCTGGATCCGCCGCTCAATCCAGCCGCTTCCGGAACCGCAGGATCGCGGCGGTCATCATCACCGCGGTGAAGGCCGCCAGCGCCGCCACCGAGGGCCACAGCTCCCACAGGCTGGCGCCACGCAGCATCACCCCGCGCACCAGGCGCAGGAAGTGGGTCATCGGCAGCACCTCGGCCACCCACTGCGCCAGCTTGGGCATGCCCGCGAACGGGAACATGAAGCCGGACATCAGGATCGAGGGCAGGAACACGAAGATCGTCATCTGCATGGCCTGGAACTGCGACTGCGCCCGGGTCGAGATCAGCAGGCCCAGCGCCAGGTTGGCCACGATCAGCAGCAGCGCGGCGATGTACACGTCCAGCAGGCTGCCCAGCAGCGGCACGTCGAACATCCAGATGCCCAGGGCCAGGATCAGCGTGGTCTGGACCAGGCCGATCACCGCGTAGGGCAGGACCTTGGCCACCATCAGCTCGCTGCGGTCCAGCGGGGTGGCGATCAGCAGCTCCATGTTGCCGTGCTCGCGCTCGCGCACGATGGCCATGGCGGTGAACATCACCATGGTCATGGTCAGGATGATGCCGATCAGGCCCGGCACGATGCTCACCGCGCTGCGCCGCTGCGGGTTGTAGAAGCTCACCACCTCGATCTGCGGCGTGGCCCGCGCCGGGCGCCCGCCGGAGGCGCGTTCCAGCGGCGTCTGCGCGATCTGGTTGGCCGCCGCCTGCACCACCGTGTCGGTGCCGTCGACCATCACCTGCAGCGCCGGGCGGCCGTCGGCCAGGCGCCGGTCGAAATCCGGGGGCACTGCGATGCCCACGCTGACCTCGCCCCGGCGCAGCATGTCCACCAGTTCCTGCGGGGTATCGGCCACGGCCGTGGTGCGGATGACGCCGGTGGCGTTGATGTCCATCACCGCCGCGCGCGAGGTCGCGGTCATGGCCTGGTCGGCCACCGCCGCCGACAGGTTGCGCGGGTTGAAGTTGATCGCGTAGCCGAACAGCAGCAGGTCGATCACCGGGATCACCACGATCAGCGCCATGCTGATGCGGTCGCGGCGGATCTGGCGCAGCTCCTTGAGCACCACGGCCCATACCCGGCGCAGGTTCATGCCGCGTCCTCCATGCCGGCGCGGCCGCGGATGGCGGCGACGAACACGTCCTCCAGGTTCGGATCGGAGGCGCCCACCTCGCCGGCCACGCCCGCGCGTCGCAGCGCATCGCGCACCGCATCCTCGACCTGGCCCGCATCGGCGGTGGCCAGCACACGCAGGCTGTTGCCGATCTGGGCCACGCTGATCACCTGCGGCAGGCCGACCAGCACCTCGTGCGCGCGCCGCGGCTGCGGCGCCAGCACTTCCACCGTGCGTCCGGACAGCTGGCCGGCCAGTTCGCCGGGGCTGCCGTCGGCCACCAGCCGGCCGCGGTCGAGGATGGCGATGCGATGGCAGCGCTCGGCCTCGTCCATGTAATGGGTGGACACCAGCAGGGTGGTGCCCGCATCGGCCAGCGCGAACAGCGCTTCCCAGAAATCACGCCGTGATTCGGGATCCACCGCGCTGGTGGGTTCGTCCAGGAACAGCAGCTCCGGCCCGTGGATCACCGCCCCGGCCAGGGCCAGGCGCTGCTTCTGGCCGCCGCTGAGGGTGCCGGCCAGCTGCTTCTGGCGGTCGCCGAAGCGGTAGCGCTCGACCAGTTCATCGACGCGCTGGCGGCTGCGCTGGCGCGTCAGGCCGTACACCGCGGCGAGGAACTCCAGGTTCTCGCGCACCGACAGGTCTTCGAACAGCGAGAACCTCTGGGTCATGTAGCCGATGCGCAGGCGCAGCGCGTCGGCTTCTTCCGGGATGCGCAGGCCCAGCACCTCGATCTGGCCCTCGCTGGGCGTCAGCAGCCCGCACAGCATGCGGATGGTGGTGGACTTGCCCGAGCCGTTGGGCCCCAGGAAGCCGTACACATGCGCGCGCGGCACGGTCAGGTCCACGCCGTCGACCGCGCGCAGCGGGCCGAAGCACTTGCTCAGGCCGCGTGCGCGGATGGCGATCCCCTCCTCGGGCGCTTCAGCGTGCATTGCCGAATTCCACCCGCAGCGGCAGTCCGGCCGGCAGCTCGCCTACGCCTTTGCCTTCCAGTTCCACCTCGGCCAGGTAGCTCAGGCGCGCGGCGTCCTTGCCGGTCAGCGCGTAGTACGGAGTGAACACCGGTTCGCTGCGGACCATGCGCACCCGGCCCGGGTAGCTGCGTTGGCCATCGGCGCCCACGTGCACGCGCACCGCTTGGCCCACCTGCACCCGCGGCCGCAGCGGTTCGGGCACGTAGATGCGCGCGTAGGGACGCTCGCCGACCAGCAGCACCGCCAGCGGCGCGCCGACCGGGGCCTCGTCGCCGGCGCGGTAGGGCAGGCTGTCCACCCGTCCGGCGCGCGGGGCAACCACGTCCAGGCGGCCGGTGGTCTCGGCCTGGCCGCGCAGCTGGGCCTTGGCGGCGGCCAGCGCGGCCTCGGCCTGGGCGACCTGCTCCGGGCGCACGCCGTTCTCAAGCTCCTGCAGCGCCGCGCGCGCGGCGGCGACCTGGGCCTCGGCATTGCCGGCGGCGGCGCGGGCGCGGTCGACCTCGGCGGCCGAAACCAGCTGGCGCGCGCCCAGCGGCTGCACGCGTTCGAAGTAGGCGCGCGCGTCGCGCGCCTGGGCCTGGGCGGCCGCCAGGTTGGCGCGGGCCTGGGCGATGTCCTCGCGGCGCGCGCCATTGCGCAGTTCCTCCAGCAGCTGGCGCTGGCGCGCGACCTCGGCCTCGGCCGCGGCCAGCTGTGCGTCGCCGCGGGTGTGTTCCAGCACCAGCAGGCGCTGGCCGGCCCCGACCCGCTCGCCCTCGCGCACCTCGATGCTGGCGATGCGCTCGGCGGCCGGGGCGGGCAGGGTGATGCGGTCGTACTCCAGCGTGCCCAGCGCCTGGTCGGTGGCGGGCCTGCAGGCGCCCAGCACGAGGACGGAAACGGCCAGCACCGCGGTGCGCGCCAGGGCCGGCCACGGGAAGCGGATCATGCGGGCAGCTCCAGGCCGCGCTCGAGCAGGGCCAGCGCGTGGTTGCGGATGGCGTCGATGCCCAGGTCCTCGGCGGCGAACAACTGCCGCCAGATCGGCGCGCCGGAGGCGGGGAACAGGGTCAGGCCGACCAGCGAGACCATCAGCAGGCGCGGGTCCAGCCCGGGATTGAGCCGCCCGGCCGCCTGCTCGGTGGCAAAGCGGGCGGCCATCACCGCCGCCAGCTGCGGCGCCAGCCGCGACACCAGCAGGTCGCGCAGTTCGCCGCCCTCGCTGACCACCTCGCGGATCCACAGCGGCGGCAGCCATTCGTGGCGCCGCACCTGCGCGCAGATCACGTCGACGAAGGCGACCACCACCTCGCGCAACGGGGCCTCGGGCATGCCCAGCAGGGTGTCGCGCACCTGCTGGAACACCGGCATCAGGCGCTCGCCGATCACCGCCTCGCGCAGGCCGGCGGCGTCGCTGAAGTAGTAGTGCACCAGCGCCGGCGTGACCGCGGCCTCGGCGGCGATGTCGCGCAGCCGGGTGGCGGCGATGCCGTGGCGCACGTAGCAGGCCAGGGCGGCATCGAGCAGGCGCTGGCGCTGGTCCAGGCCGGCCCCCTGGGGCGGGCGGCCGCGGCTGCGGCGGGGGGCTTCGGCGGAGGCCGCGGCGCGGCCGGCGGGGCGCCCGGGACGGGGCCGCGCGCGCTTCGTGATAGCGGTCACGGGTGGATCCTGGGTTTCGGGAGGGGTGTCCGGGCTCATGGCCCCGGATTTAATTGATGCATTAATTAAATTGCAACTGCTTGTCGCGTGAAGGTTTTGTGGGGATTCAGTGCGGTGAAACCGGGGTCAAGGCGCGGCCCGGGCCGCGGCCGCGTTGCGCCGCACCATATGCACCTCTACTGGTAGCGTTCCCAGAACCGGAAAATCACGTTATGTTCAGCCCCGGGAGTGGCGCGCGACTCGGGGGAGCGCAGCGCCTCAGCCAGACCGCGGGCCCCATTGGCCGCGGAACCTGGCCTCCCCCTGGCCTGCATACGCAGGTCGGGACAGGGGTCCAAAGGGGGTTCGGATGTACCGAACAATTGGCAGGCTGGTTCCGTTCCAAACCAGCAGCCATGCGGCCGAATGTGGCGCCGTGACGGGGGTCGCGGCTGCAACGACCTCCACCTGGTGACCTGCTGGCCGTGGCCGCGTCCCGGGGGGAGGGACGCGGCCACGGTGATTTACAGTCCCGGCCGTGACCGGCCGGTGTAGGGTTGGGCCATGGCCCGCAAGACTTCCGCCCCGTCTCCCGGCCCGGTCCGCTTCCGGGCCCGCCTGGCCCGGCCCCTGCGCCCGGCCGATGCCGACTGGACCTTCCTCGTCCTGCCCGCCGCCGCCAGTGCCCGCCTGCCCAGCCGTGGCCAGGTAAGCGTGGCCGGCACCTTCGCCGGACAACCCTTCCAGGCCACCCTGCAGCCGGACGGGAAGGGCGGCCACTGGCTGAAGGTGGAGCCGGCCCTGGCCGCGGCGGCCGGGGTCGCGGCCGGGCAGGAGGTCGCGCTGGAGATCGCCCCGCTGGAGCAGGAGCCGGAACCCGAAGTGCCGGAGGACCTGGAGCGCGCGCTGGCCGCGCAGTCGCGGGCGCTGGCCACCTGGCGCGACATCACCGCGGCGGCGCGCCGCGACTGGATCCACTGGATCAGCTCGGGCAAGAAGGCCGAGACCCGCGCCGGCCGCATCGCCAGCGCCTGCGACATGCTGGCCAAGGGCAAGCGGCGGGCCTGCTGCTTCGACCGATCCGGGATCTACAGCAAGGCCTTCGCCGCGCCCGAACCGGCGCCCTGAGCGGAGGCGGGCGCGCGCCGGTCGCCGCTGGCGGGGTTCCGTCGGCGCATTCCCGGTTCCGTCGCAGCGCGCTTGCGGCTCCGTCCGCGGCCGCCGAGCCTTGCCTGGCATGACCGAGGAGGACTGCCGCCGATGAACACCCTGTTCGCGCTTGCCGCCTGGTGCCTGCTGCTGGTCCTGTGCTGGCCGCTGGCGATCCTGGCCCTGTTGCTGTGGCCGCTGGTGTGGCTGCTGTCGCTGCCGCTGCGGCTGGTGGGCATCACCTGCTCGGCCCTGTTCGAGCTGCTGCGCGCGCTGCTGATGCTGCCGGCCCGTCTGCTGGGCGGCGGGCGGCGCGGGGCCGTGGTTCGGGATTGCTGATTGGTGCCTGCAAGGCCCTGTCCCGCCGCCATGTGGTGCAAAAAGGCCCGGCTTTCGCCGGGCCTTCCTGCTTCCCGGGCCGGGGTCAGGCCTGCTTGCGCGAGGCGATCCAGGCGTCGACGCGACGCTCCAGCAGGTCCAGCGGCATCGCGCCGCCGCCCAGCACCGCGTCGTGGAAGCCGCGGATGTCGAAGCGCTCGCCCAGTGCCTCCTCGGCCTTCCGCCGCAGCTGCTGGATGCGGATCATGCCGACCTTGTACGCGGTGGCCTGGCCGGGCATCACCAGGTAGCGCTGGATCTCCGAGCGGATCGCCGCGTCCGGCACCGAGCTGTTGGCGCGGAAGTATTCCACCGCCTGTTCCTCGGTCCAGCCCTTGGCGTGCATGCCGGTATCCACCACCAGGCGGATCGCGCGCCACATCTCCGACATCAGCCGGCCGTACTCCGAATACGGATCCTCGTAGGTGCCCGGCATCTCCTTGGCCAGCCATTCCGCGTACAGGCCCCAGCCCTCGGCGTAGGCGGTGTCGAACATCTGGGTGCGGAACTGCGGCACCCCGGTCAGCTCCTGGGCGATGGAGATCTGCATGTGGTGGCCGGGCAGGCCCTCGTGGTACGCGATCACCTCCAGCTCGGTCCTGGGCATGGAGTTCATGTCCGACAGGTGCGCGTAGTAGATGCCCGGGCGCGAGCCGTCCGGGGTGCCGGGGTAGTAGTGCTGGGCGGCGCCGTCCTGCTCGCGGAACGCCTCCACGCGCTTGACCACCAGGTCGGCCTTGGGCAGCAGGCCGAAGTACTCCGGCAGGTGCTGCTTGATGTTCCCGATCTTGGCGGTGGCGTCGTCGATGTAGGCCTGGCGGCCGGCGTCGGTGTTCGGGTACAGCCGCTTGGGATCGGACTGCACCTGCCGGAAGAACGCCTGCAAGTCGCCCTCGATGCCCAGCTGCTTCTGCACCTGCTCCAGCTCGCCGCGCAGGCGCGCGACCTCGGCCAGGCCCAGCTCGTGGATCTGCTCGGCGGTCATGTCGGTGGAGGTGTGGCGCTTGAGCTGGGCGGCGTAATAGGCCGCGCCGTCCGGATGGGTCTGGCCGACGCCGGTGGGGTTGACCAGGGCGTTGGGCAGCTCGGCCTCGGCAAAGGCGATCACCCGCTCGTAGGCCGGCTTCACCGACTCCAGCAGGGCGGCGCGCGCCTGCTGCTTGAGCTCGCCGGCGCGGGCGGCGTCGATCTTCCCGGCCTGGACCAGGGCATCGGCCTTGGCCTGGGCGTCGGCCCACAGCGCGCTGTCGGCGCCGGCGCCGAACGGCGCGCCGGTGATCACCTTGCGCGACTGGTCGATCACGCCCTCCAGCGCGAACCGCGGCGGGCGGATGCCGGCGGCGGCCGAGGCGCGGGCGCGCTCCAGCAGCTGGTCGAAGGCCACGCCCACCTTCTGCAGGCGCGAGACGTAGGCCAGGTAGTCCTGCTCCTCGTCGACCTTGTGGAAGCCGATCAGGAAGGTCGGCAGTTCGCTCTGGCGGCCGCCCATCTGCTCGAACGGATAGTCGTGCGCCAGGTACTGCAGCTCGACCCGGGCGCGCTCGGCCTGCTTCTTCCACAGGTCCCAGGACAGCTGCGCCTCCGGGTCCAGGCGCGCGTAGTCGAACTGCGATTCCATCTCGCGCACCGAGGCCTCCAGCCACTCCACGCGCTGGCGCAGGCCGGCCTCGGACATGTCGTCGAGCTGGTCGTACAGCTCCTTGCGGCCGAGGAAGGTCAGCTGCATCGGGCTGAAGCGCAGCGCCTCCTCGTACTTGGCGTCGAACCAGGCATTGAGGCGCTGGGTCTCGGCCTGGACGGCCGCCGCGTCCGGCGCGGCGGCCTGGGAGGTGCCGGCGTTGCCGGTGTCTCCCTGGCTGCAGGCGGTCAGGGCCAGCGGCAGGGCGAGGCCGAGGGCGATGGCGAGGGTGCTGCGGGCAAGGGCAGGACGCACGGGACAACTCTCCGGAAGTGGGGACAACCGCCGCATTCTGCTGCATGCGGGGGGCGCGCCGCACCGTGGCCCTGGTCATGGCGGAGCGACGGCGATCACGCGCCCCGGGACCTGTGGCATATGCCGCGCCGGCGGCGGCTGCCCACAATCGCGCCGGCCCGTGCCGAACCGGAACCGCCCATGCATCGTGCCGCCCTCCTCCTGCTTGGTTGCCTTGCCGCCTGGATCCCCGCCGCCGCGGCGGAGGACTGCGCCGACCACGCGGCCTACGCCCCGGGGCGCGAACTGCTCGCCGAGCTGGAGCGCATCGTCGCGCCGGAAGGCGTGCAGGAGGCGTACGAAGTGCCGGTCAACGGCGTGCGCCACTGGGTCCACGTGCGCGGCCAGGACCGCGCCAACCCGCTGCTGCTGTTCGTGCACGGCGGGCCTGCCTCGCCGGTGATCCCGACCCTGTGGCAGTTCCAGCGCCCGCTGGAGGAGTACTTCACCGTCGTCCACTACGACCAGCGCGGCGCCGGCCGCACCTTCCGGCTCAACCCGCCGGAGGCGATCGACGGCACCCTGCGCATCCAGCAGTACGTGGACGACGCCATCGCCCTGGCCGAGCACCTGCGCCAGCGCTACGGCAAGCGCAAGCTGGTGCTGGCCGGGCACAGCTGGGGCACGGTGGTCGGCATGCACGCCGCGCTGCAGCGGCCGGACCTCTTCCATGCCTACGTCGGCATCGGCCAGGTGATCCATGCCCGGACCAACGAACGCCTGAGCTTCGAGTACGGCCTGGCCCGCGCCCGCGCCGAGGGCAATGCCGCGGCGGTGGCGGAGATGGAGGCGATCGCCCCCTATCCCGGCGACGCGCCGCTGACCCGCGAGCGCATCGTCACCGCGCGCAAGTGGGCGCAGTACTACGGCGGGCTCAGCGCGTTCCGCGACAACTCGCGCTGGTTCTTCCACGGCGCCCTGCTGTCGCCGGACTACGACGACGCCGACCGCTGCGCGATCGACGCCGGCAGCCTGTTCACCCTGGGCCGGGTGCTGGACGAGTTCCTGCAGGTGGATTTCCGCGGCGTGCGCCAGTTCCCGCTCCCGGTGGTGATGTTCATGGGCCGCCACGACTACACCACGCCCTCGCAGCCCACGGAGGAATGGCTGCGGCAGGTGCGCGCGCCCTACCGCCACGGCGAGTGGTTCGAGCGCTCCGCGCACCTGGTCCCGTGGGAGGAACCCGGCCATACCCTGGTGGCGCTGCTGCAGCACGTGCGCCCGCTGGCGGTCGCCGGCGAGGAGGGCGGTGCCAATGACGGCGCCGGCGTCGGCTCCGTGCGCTGAGGCTCAGGCGCCGGCGGGTGCCGGCGCGCGCTGCGCGCTCTCCAGCCAGGCGCGCACCGCTTCGGCCGGCATCGGCCGCGCGAACAGGTAGCCCTGCATCAGGTTGCCGCCCAGCTCGCGCAACACCGCCAGCTCCTCGCGCGTCTCCACCCCCTCGATCACGCAGCCCAGCTCCATGTCGCGGCTCAGCGCCAGCAGCGAGCGCACGATCTTCATGCTGGTGGGCTTGTCCGGGATGCCGGTGACGAAGCGGCGGTCGATCTTGATCTTGGTCAGCGGCAGCGCCAGCAGCTGGCTGAGGCTGGAGAAGCCGGTGCCGAAGTCGTCCAGCGACACGCCGCAGCCCAGCCCGCGCAGCTGCCCGGTCGCGCGCTGCAGCTGGGCGGTGTCGTGCAGCACCGCCGTCTCGGTGATCTCCATGTCGATCCGGGCCGGGTGCACGCCGCTGAGCTCGATCAGCTCCAGCAGCCCGGCCAGGTCCTCGCCCGAGCCGAGGTCGTGCATCGACAGGTTGAACGACAGGCCCACCGCCTCCGGCCAGCGCCGGGCCTCGGCCAGGGCCTTGCGCAGCAGGGCGCGGGTGATGCGGTTGACCAGGCCGGCGCGCTCGGCGACCGGGATGAAGTCCGCCGGCGAGACCGGGCCCAGTTGCGGGTGGGTCCAGCGCGCCAGCGCCTCGAACGCCAGCGCCTTGCCGGTGGCCATGCACATGATCGGCTGGAACGCGACCGACAGCTGCGCCTCCAGGTCGGCGTTGCGCAGCGCCTGCTCGATCGCTGCCTCGTGCTGGATGCGGTGGTGGTGGTCGGCCGAGAACAGGCTTACTCCGCCGCGGTGCTGGCGCTTGCCGTGGTACAGGGCGTAGTCGGCGCGCTCGTACAGGTCCTCGGCATGGCCGGCCAGGTCCGGGTACAGCACCAGGCCCATGGTGGCGGTTACCTGCAGCGCCATGTCCTGCAGCTGGAACGGCTCGCGCAGCTGCGCGCAGACGTGGCGGGCGAAGGCCACGTAGGCGGCGTCGTCGCCCAGGTCCTCGGCGATCAGCGCGAACTCGTCGCCGCCCAGGCGCGCCAGGTGCACGCGGCCGTCGGCCAGCTTGGCCAGGCGCCGGCCGACCTGGCGCAGCAGGCGGTCGCCGGCCAGGTGGCCGTGCAGGTCGTTGATCGGCTTGAACCCGTCCAGGTCGATGATGCCCACCGCCAGGCGCGTGCCATTGGCGTCGGCGCGCGCGCAGGCCTCGGTGAGCGTGGCGAAGAAGGCGCGCCGGTTGGGCAGCCGGGTGAGGCTGTCGATGTTGGCCAGGCGCAGGTTCTCCGCGCCCAGCCGCTCGGCGTGCAGGCGCGCGCCGACCAGGGCGGTGAAGCGCCGGTACTGGCGCAGCAGGGTGGAGACCACGCCGAAGGTCATCAGCGCCACGCCCAGGGCCATGGCCACGAAGGTCGGCTCCCCGGTGGTGGCGAAGAACAGGATGAAGCCGCCGTTGAAGATGATCGCCACCCCCAGCATCGCCGGGCGCAGGTGCATCATGTACAGCTGGATCACGGTGGCGGACGTGGCCATGTAGAAGGCCACGTGCGAGCGCGCGTAGGCGTCCCCGTACGGGAACAGGGCCAGCGCCCAGAGGGTGAACGCCAGCGCCAGCGGCCAGGCCAGGCGGGTGCTCCAGACCAGCGCGCGGCGGGCCTGGGCCGGGTCCGGGACCTGGCCGCGCCCGCGCCACCACTGCGCGAAGCGGACCAGGCAGCTGAGGGTCAGCAGCGCCGGCGCGCCCACGGTCAGCCAGGGCGGGGCGTGGGCCATGTGGGTCCAGGCCAGCAGCCAGGTATTGGCGACCAGCAGCGCGTACATGAGCGGGAGCTGGCCGGCGAACGCGCGGTACTGCGCCTTCAGCAACGCCGGGTCATCCGACGTCACTGAGATCAGCTCCCGCAGCCTGGCGATGGGTCCTGCTGGTGGCATGTGGCTCCCGGCCTCGGGCCCCCGCGCGCCGCGACTGCTCGGCGAGGGCGTGTGGTCCCCGGATAGAGCGGCGGCGGCCGGTGAAAGTTGAGCGGGGGCGGGGCGGCGGCCGGTCGGGTACGATTTCCACCTCCCCCGGACCGTATCGCCGCCCATGACTTCCAGTTCCCCCACCCCCGCCGTCACCCGGGAGCAGGCCGAGGAGGCCGTGCGCACCCTGCTGCGCTGGGCGGGCGAGGACCCCGGCCGCGAGGGCCTGCTGGATACCCCGCGGCGGGTGGCCGAGGCCTATGGCGACTGGTTCAGCGGCTACCGCGAGGACCCGCGCGAGTACCTGGCCCGCACCTTCGAGGAGGTGGCCGGCTACGACGAGATGATCGTGCTGCGCGACATCGAGTACGAAAGCCACTGCGAGCACCACATGGCCCCGATCATCGGCCGGGTCCACGTGGGCTACCTGCCGGCGGGCAAGGTCGTGGGCATCAGCAAGCTGGCCCGGGTGGTGGACGCCTACGCGCGCCGCTTCCAGGTGCAGGAGAAGATGACCGCGCAGATCGCCCACACCATCCAGGACGTGCTGCAGCCGCAGGGCGTGGGCGTGGTCGTGGTCGGCGCGCACGAGTGCATGACCACCCGCGGCGTGCACAAGCGCGGGGTGAGCATGGTGACCTCGTGCATGCTCGGCAGCTTCCGCGAGGACGCGCGCACCCGCTCGGAGTTCCTGCGCTTCATCGAGGGCCGGCGCTGAGGCCATGGCCGCGCTGGAGACCCGCGACTGCCCCTGCGGCACCGGCCGGCCCTACGAGGCCTGCTGCGGCCGCTGGCACGGCGGCGAACCGGCCCCGGACGCGCTGGCGCTGATGCGCTCGCGCTACAGCGCCTACGTGCTGGGCCTGCCGGACTACCTGCGCGCCAGCTGGCACCCCTCCACCCGCCCGACCGCGCTGGACCTGGACGATCCGGACGGCCTGCGCGTGGTCTGGCTGGGCCTGGCCATCAAGTCCCACCGCGCCGCCGGCGACCGCGCCGAGGTCGAGTTCGTCGCCCGCTACCGTGCCGGCGGCCGCCCCGCCGTGCGCATGACCGAGCGCAGCCGCTTCGTGCGCGAGGGCGGCCGCTGGTACTACGTCGACGGCGACGTCTCGTGAACGCGGGTCCCTCCCTCTCCGCATCCGCCTAACGCTTCCCTGACGCCGCGCTCATGGGCGCCCGGCTAGCGTGCCGCGATGGACCTGGCCACCCAAGTCGCCATCCCCGCCCGCCACTGCCAGGCCACGGCCGCCCGCTACGCCGCCGTACGTGCCGCCAGCGTGGCCCTGGCTGCGCCGCTGTCGCCCGAGGACGCCATGCTGCAGAGCATGGCCGACGCCAGCCCGGCCAAATGGCACCTGGCCCACACCACCTGGTTCTTCGAGCACTTCGTGCTGGCCCCGGCGGGCCTGGAGCCGCTGCAGCCGCACTGGCACTACCTGTTCAACAGCTACTACGACAGCGCCGGCCCGCGCCAGCCGCGGCCGCAGCGCGGGCTGCTGTCGCGGCCGTCGCTGGCTGCGGTGCTGGCCTGGCGCGAGGCGGTGGACGCGCGCGTGCTGCGCCTGCTCAAGGCCGGCACCCTGGCGCCGGCGCAGCTGCGCCGGCTGGAGCTGGGCCTGCACCACGAGCAGCAGCACCAGGAGCTGCTGCTGACCGACCTCAAGCACGCGCTGTGGAGCCAGCCGCTGCGCCCGGCCTACCGCCCGGACCTGCCGGATCCGGCCGCGCGCCCCGCCTCCGCGTTGCCGCTGCACTGGATCGGCAGCGGCGAGCAGGTGGTGGAGATCGGCGCCCCGGCCTGGCCGCAGGCGCCGGACTTCGCCTACGACAACGAGTCCCCCATGCACCGCGTGCTGCTGGCGCCGCATGCCCTGGCCAGCCGCCCGGTCAGCAATGCCGAGTACCGCCAGTTCGTCGAGGAGGGCGGTTACCGCGAGCCGCGGCTGTGGCTCAGCGACGGCTGGGCCCGGGTCCAGGCCGAGGGCTGGGAGCGCCCGCTGTACTGGGAGCCGGACCTGGAGCAGGCCTTCACCCTGGGCGGCCTGCGCGCGCTGGCCCCGCACGCGCCGGTCTGCCACCTCAGCTATTACGAGGCCGACGCCTTCGCCCGCTGGGCCGGCGCGCGCCTGCCGACCGAGGCCGAATGGGAACACGCCGCGCGCCAGCTGCCGCCGGACGGGCACTTCGCCGACGACGGCGTGCTGGAGCCGTGCCCGCCATCGGCCGGGGCCGGCCAGGGGCCGCTGCAGCTGTACGGCGATGCCTGGGAATGGACCGCCAGCGCCTACCTGGCCTACCCCGGCTTCCGCCCGTGGCAGGACGACACCGGCGAGTACAACGCCAAGTTCATGAGCGGCCAGTTCGTGCTGCGCGGCGGCAGCTGCGCCACCCCGCGCGGCCACGTCCGCGCCAGCTACCGCAACTTCTTCCCGCCGCACGCGCGCTGGCAGTTCTCCGGGCTGCGCCTGGCCCGCGACCTGCCGTGCAGCTGAGCGGAGCCCTGATGCCGCCCGCCGCGCTCGCCGCCAATCCCGTGCCCGCCGGGCCGACCCTGCGCGAGGACGTGCTGGCCGGGCTTTCGGCACGGCCGCGGCGGCTGCCGTCCAAGTACTTCTACGACGCCCGCGGCTCGACCCTGTTCGAGGCCATCACCCGGCAGCCGGAGTACTACCTGACCCGGGTGGAGCTGGCCCTGCTGCACGCGCGCATGCCGGCCATCGCCGCGGCGGTGGGCGCGGACGCGCACGTGGTCGAGTACGGCAGCGGCAGCGGGCTGAAGACCGAGCTGCTGCTGGCCGGGCTGCAGGCGCCGCTGGCCTACACCCCGGTGGAGATCTCGCCGGCGGCGCTGGAAGCCTGCGTGTCGCGCCTGCGGCCGCGTTTCCCGCAGGTGGCGATGCTGCCGCTGCAGGCCGACTTCACCCGCCCGCTGCAGCTGCCGCGGCCACCGCGCGCGCCGGCCCGCACCCTGGTGTTCTTCCCCGGCTCGACCCTGGGCAACTTCGTCGAGGCCGAGGCGGTGCGGCTGCTGGCTGCGATGCGCGAGACCATCGGCCGCGACGGGCGCGCGCTGGTGGGCATCGACCTGGTCAAGGACCCGGCGCTGGTCGAGGCCGCGTACAACGACGCCGCCGGGGTCACCGCCGCGTTCACCCTCAACCTGCTGCAGCGGATCAACCGCGAACTGGGCGCGGACTTCGACCTCGACGGCTTCGCCCACCGCGCCCGCTACGTGCGCGAGCGCGAGCGCATCGAGACCGAGCTGGTGAGCCTGCGCGCGCAGCGCGTGCACGTGGCCGGGCAGGTGTTCGCGTTCGCCGAAGGCGACGCGATCCTGGTCGAGTACAGCCACAAGTACCGCGACGCCAGCTTCGCCGCGCTGGCCGGGTGCGCCGGGCTGGAGGTGGTCGAGGCCTGGGGCGGAACGGCCGAGGGCTTCGGTCTGCGTCTGCTGCGCGCCGCGCGCTGAGGGCGCCGCCGCGGTGCGGCTATCATGCCGCCGTCCCCGCGTCGCGCCGATGCCAAGGCCATGCGCCTTTGGCGCAGCGCCTGCAGCGTGGATGCGACGCGCATGGACGCCCTTCCGTCCCCCATCCGTTCGGCCACCGTGACCACGCCTACCGTCTTCGCCCTGCCCGCCGACCTTGCTGCCTGGCAGCAGTCTCCCGTCGCCGCCGACCTGGCCATCGACCTGCCCGGAGTGAGCCTGGGCCGCTACCAGGGCCTGGATGCGGTGCTGGTGGAAACCGCCGATGCCACCGCCGCCATCGCCCTGTTTGGCGGCCAGGTGCTGTCCTGGGTGCCGCGCGGCGGCAAGGACGTGTTCTGGCTGTCGCCGCTGCGCGCGGAGCTGCCCACGCCGATCCGCGGTGGCACCCCGGTGTGCTGGCCGTTCTTCGGCCGCCAGGGCCAGGGCAACGACGTGCCCTCGCATGGCTTCGTGCGCACCCTGCCGTGGCGCCTGGTGACGGCACGCGCGGCGGACGATGGCATCACCGTGGTGCTGGAGCCGCCGGCGCTGCAGGGCCTTGACCTGCGCCTGCGCACCGAGGTCCACGTCGGCCGCCACCTGCGCCAGGCGCTGCTGACCACCAACGCCGGCAGCGCGCCGGTGGTCTTCACCGAGGCGCTGCACAACTACTTCCGCGTCGCCGACGTGGAGCAGGTACGGGTCGAGGGCCTGGACGGGCGCACCTACCTGGACAAGAACGACGGCTACCGCGCCCACGCCCAGCACGGCGACTGGATCCTGGCCGATCCGCGCGACCCCGGCCGCAGCGACCGCACCTATCCCGCCGCCGGCGGCCGCTACCGCCTGGTCGATCCGGGCCTGGGCCGCGCGATCGAACTGCAGGTGGAGGGCGGTCGCAGCGCGGTGGTGTGGAATCCCGGCGCGCAGGCGGCGGCGAAGATGGCCGACGTCGGCCCGCACTGGCGCCAGTTCCTGTGCGTGGAGGCGGCCAATGCCGGACCGGACCTGGTCGCTCTGGCGCCCGGGCAGGCGCACGCGCTGGTGCAGACCATCGCCGTGCAGCCGCTTTGACCGGGGCCGGCCGCGTGCGTGCCTGCGTGGTTGTCGGCACCCATCGCCGCGCGCCCGCGCGGCGTCTGCCCGATAATGCGCGCCTGTCTCCAGCCGGCCACCCCGCGTGAGTCCAATCGCTTCCCACCGGCGCACGGCCGCGCTGGTCTTCATCTTCGTCACCGTGCTGATCGACGTGCTGTCGTTCGGCGTGATCATCCCGGTGCTGCCGCATCTGGTGCAGGAGTTCACCGGTGGCGACCTGGCGGCCGCGGCGCACTGGGTCGGCATCTTCGGCATGGTGTTTGCCGCGGTGCAGTTCCTGTCCACCCCGGTGCAGGGCGCGTTGTCGGACCGCTACGGCCGGCGTCCGGTGATCCTGGTCTCGTGCCTGGGCCTGGGCCTGGACTTCGTGGTCATGGCCCTGTCCACCTCGCTGGGCATGCTGCTGGTGGCGCGCATCATCTCCGGCGTGGCCTCGGCCAGCTTCACCACCGCCAACGCCTACATTGCCGACGTGACCCCGCCCGAGCGCAGGGCCAGGAGCTACGGCATGATTGGCGCCGCCTTCGGCCTGGGCTTCGTGGTCGGGCCGATGATCGGCGGCTGGCTGGGCGGGATCGACCTGCGCCTGCCGTTCTGGTTCGCCGCCGGGCTGGCGCTGCTGAACTTCCTCTACGGCGTGTTCGTGCTGCCCGAATCGCTGCCGCCGGAACGGCGCACGGCGCGCTTCGACCTGGCCCATGCCAACCCGTTCGGGGCGATGGTGCTGCTGCGCAGCTACCCGCAGGTGTTCGGCCTGGCCGCGGTGGTGCTGCTGGCCAACCTGGCGCACTACGTCTATCCCAGCGTGTTCGTGCTGTTCGCCGAGTACCGTTTCGCCTGGGGCCCGCGCGAAGTGGGCTGGGTGCTGGCCGGCGTGGGCGTGATGAGCATCATCGTCAACGCCCTGCTGGTCGGGCGCGTGGTGCGCGGCCTGGGCGAGCGCCGCACGCTGCTGCTGGGCCTGGGCTGCGGCGTGACCGGTTTCGCGATCTACGGCTTTGCCGGCACGCCCTGGCTGTTCCTGCTGGCGCTGCCGGTCAGCGCACTGTGGGCGCTGGCCTCGCCGGCCACGCAGGCGCTGATCACCCGCCAGGTCGGGCCGGAAGCCCAAGGCCGCATCCAGGGCGCGCTGATGAGCCTGGTGAGCCTGGCCGGCATCGTCGGCCCGGTGCTGTTCACCAGCGTGTTCGCGCTGTTCATCGGCGAGCGCGCACCGGCGCACCTGTCGGGCGCGCCGTGGCTGCTGGCGGCGCTGCTGCTGGGCGCGGCGTTCGCGGTCGGCTGGCGTTACGCGCACCCGCCTGCGGAATAAGCGGCGCGGCCACCCGAAGGTGGCCACGCCGGTGGATCAGTCGTTCTCGACGTTGAGGATGCGGCCATTCTTCGGGTCGACGCGCAGCTCGACCTTCTGCCCGTCCTTGCGCTCGCCCTCGGCCTTCCAGATGCCGTCGTCGAAGTCCACGTCGTGGATCTTCGAGTAGCCGGCGGCGGCCAGGCGCGCCTTCACGTCCTCGGCGCTGAGGCTGGACACCTGGTCATCGGCATGGATGCGGCCCTCGGCGTCCACCCGCACGTCGACCCGCTTGCCGTCGGCGCTGGTGGCGTCGGCTTCCCACATGCCGTCGTCGAACTCCACGTCGTTGATCCGGGTGTAGCCGGCGCTGGCCAGCAGCGCGCGTACCTGGACCTCGGTCAGGGCCTGGCTGGCGGCCTGCTGGCGCTCGGCGCCCGGTGCATTGGCCGGCTTGGCCTGGTCGGTCTGCTGGGCGGTGGCCGGCAGCGCCAGCGCCAGGGCGACCATCGCGGGGAAGTAAAGGCGGGCGGTACGCTTCATCGCAGTCTCCTGCTTCGGGTGTGGCTGCACCCTGCCGCGCCGCGGCTCAGTGGCGGGTGAACGGCACGGTTCTGACGCCGCCGGCGTTCAGCGCGGTGAACGCGTCGTGGCCCGCGCTGCTTTTGCTAGGCTGCACCCCATGGATGGAACCACCCCGCTTCCCGACGGCCCCGGCGCCGCGCCCGGCCGGCCGCGCGAGGACGCCGCGTGGCGCACCCTGCAGGCTGCCACCGCCGGCCTGCACGCGCAGGTCGAGTCGGTGCCGCTGATGGCGGCGTTGATGTCGCCGGCGGTCGACGAGGACATCGTGGCCGAGGTGCTGCAGGCGCTGCTGCGCATCCACGCCGGCTGGGAACAGGCCAATGCCGCGCGCCTGCAGGCGCTGGCCTGGCCCTGGCGTCCGCGTGCCGAGGGCCTGCGCTACGACCTGATGGCACTGGGGGTGCGTCCCGATACCGGGCAGGTGCCGGGACCGGTCGCGGGCTGCGAGGCCGAGGCCTGGGGCATGCTCTACGTGGTCGAGGGCTCGGCCCTGGGCGGGCAACTGATCGCCCGCCACCTGCGCGCGCATCTGCCCGGGGTGGGCGCCGCGGTGCGCCACTTCGAATCCGCCGAAGGCCCCGGCTGGCCGGCGTTCCGCGCCGCCTTGGAACAGGCGCTGCCGGATGCCGGCCGCCGCGCCCGTGCCGTCGCCGGCGCGCAGGCGATGTTCACCCACTTCCATGGCCAGCTGGCCCGCAACAGCGTCGTCCGCGACGACGCAGGAACCGTTCCCGCATGAGCCTTGCCCCCGAAGCGCCGGACCTCGACGCCTGCGCGCGCGAGCCGATCCACATCCCCGGTTCGATCCAGCCGCACGGCATCCTGCTGGTGGTCGACCCGGCCGACGGCCGCGTGCTGCAGGCCAGCGCCAATGCCGCCGCCGAGCTGCTCGGCGGCCAGGGCCAGGTGCAGGGCCAGCGCTGGGACGAACTGCTGCAGCTGGCGCCGGCGCAGGCCGCGGCGCTGCGCCCGGTGGAGCAGGCGGTGCACCTGGCGCATGCGCCGTGCACCGTGGTGCGCACCGGCCTGTCGCGTTGGACCGCCGCCTGGCACCTGTACCCGCAGCGCTGGCTGCTGGAACTGGAACCGGCCCAGGGCGCGCAGTCCCTGGCGCTGGGCGATGCCCTGCGCGCGCAGCGCGAGATCGACCGCGCCCCGGACATCGCCGAGGCCGCGCGCCACGCCGCCGCCGAAATCCGCGCGCTGGCCGGCTACGACCGGGTGATGGTCTACCGCTTCGACGAGGAATGGCACGGCGACGTGATCGCCGAGGTGCGCCGTCCCGGCCTGGAGAGCTACCTGGGCCTGCACTACCCGGCCAGCGACATCCCCGCGCAGGCGCGCGCGCTGTACCTGCGTACCCGCATCCGCCAGATCGTGGACGTGGGCTACACCCCGGTGCCGGTGGAGCCGGCGCTGGACCCGCGCGACGGCCAGCCGCTGGACCTCAGCGACGCCGCCCTGCGCAGCGTCTCGCCGGTGCACTGCGAATACCTTTCGAACATGGGCGTGGCCGCGACCCTGGTCACCTCGCTGGTGGTCAACGACCGCCTGTGGGGCCTGGTCGCCTGCCACCACTACCAGCCGCGCTTCGTCGACCAGACCGTGCGCGAGGCCTGCGAGGCGGTGAGCCAGGCCCTGGCCGCGCGCGTGGGCAGCCTGGAGGCGATCGCGCGCGCGGAGGTGGAGCTGTCGCTGCTGACCGTGCGCGAGAAGCTGATCACCGCCTTCTCCGAGGCCGAGGGCTTCACCCCGGAACTGCTCACCGACCTGGCCGGCGACCTGCTGGACGTGGTCGACGCCGACGGCGTGGCGGTGTTCCATGGCGAGCAGCTCAGCCGCCTGGGCCACACCCCTGACGAGGCCGGCCTGCGCCGCATCCGCGCCGCGCTGGAGACCAGCCCCGGGGTGCGCCGCGAGACCGACCACTCCGGCATCCTGCACGTGTCCGAGATTGGCGCCCTGTTCCCCGAACTGGGCGACCTGGCGCCCGATGCCGCCGGCTTCATCTACGTGCCGCTTCAACCACAGGCGCGCAGCGCCCTGCTGTGGACCCGGCGCGAGCAGGTGCGCACGGTGAACTGGGCCGGCAACCCGCAGCTGGCCAAGCTGGAGGACATCCCCGGCCGGCTGTCGCCGCGCAAGAGCTTCGAGCTGTGGCAGGACACCGTGCGTGGCCGCTCGCGCGCCTGGTCGCCGCTGCACCTGGACTCGGCGCGCAGCCTGCGCGTGCTGATCGAACTGATGGAGCGCAAGCGCGACCGCCAGGACCTGGTGCTGCTGGAGGCGACCCTGGCGCGCATGCGCCACGGCGTGGCCATCATCGAACGCACCGGCGAACCGCCGCGCAGCCGCCTGGTGTTCGTCAACCCGGCCTTCGCCCGCGCCAGCGGCACCGTGGCCTCGGCCGCGCTGGGCCTGGACCTGCGCGAACTCGACCCGGCGCTGGCTGCCGCGATCGCCGAAAGCGACCTGGAAGGCCGCCTGGCCAGGGGCGAACCGCTGCGCGAACTGCTGCCCCTGTGCGGCGAGGACGGCCGCCGCACGCCATGGATCTTCGAGTTCGAACCCCTGCCCGAAACCGGCGCGCACTGGCTGCTGCAGCTGCGCCCCGCCGGCGACCTGTAAGCAGGGAAGGGGAGAGGGCCAGGCTGCCGACGTCTTCCCGGGTGCGGGCGTCCACCACACCACGGATGCGCCTCCGGCCTTGTCCGGGTTACGCAAGCCAGAGCGTCGCGCCGCAACGGCGCAGGCCATGGCGACGGCCCGGACGTTTGTCGCATTTCAACCGCGCAGGGGCGCGATGCGCCTCCGGCCTTGGCTGGGCTACGAAGCCAGCTCCATCCGCGTCTCGCCCAGCGCTGCACCCATCGGCTCCCAGCGCCGTTCGACGATCAGGCCGCCGCCGTCGCGCGCTAGCAACACCACGGTGCTGGCGCGGGTGCCGTATTCGGCGCCGCGGATGAAGGCGGCCGACAGCCAGCGCTCGCGCTCCAGGCCGATGCCGGTGTCCGGCAGCGCTTCGTCCGGATGGATACGGTCGTCGGCCAGCGCGTCGAACAGGGGCGCGAGGTTGCCGCCATCGCCGCCGGCATCCAGCCATGCCTGCAGGCGCGAACCGAGTGCCATGGCCTTCGGCCAGGCCGAATCCAGTGCCGCATTGGAAAGCGTGTGCACGCCGGGCCCGACCACGGCGCGCCGCGGTGCCGGCCGGTTGCTGGTCCACGTGCAGTGTCGGCGATCGGCCAGCAGCAGGTTGAAGGGACGATAGGTGCCAGCGCACGGGAGCAGGTCGCGCGAGGCGCCATCGGCATCCTGGCGGCCGCGCAGCCAGTCGCTGGCCAGCAGGCCGCGCGAAAGCCCGTCCTGCGGCGCGCGCAGGTCGCGCACGTTGGTCACCAGCGCGCAGCGTCCGGCATCGTCCACGCCCAGCCAGGTGCCGCCGGCCTCGAGGTCGCGCCCGGCAACGATGCCCGGCGCATCCTCCCAGCGCGCCAGCGCCGCGGTCGGGCGTGCATGGAACTCGTCGCGGTTGCCGGCCAGCACCAGCCGCCAGCGCGGATGCGCGTCCCAGGCGAAGGCGACGACGCACATCAGGCCGGCCTCAGCGCCTGCCGCTTGCGCACCGCGGCGATCCAGCGCGCCGCCACCGCCGGCGAGGTGATGCACACCGCCTCGTCGGTGACCGTGGTCACCGCGCGCTCCAGCAGCTGGATGTCGGCCTCGTGCTGGCGCGCCACGTGCGGGTCCTCGAAGAACACCGCGCGCTGGCAGCGGCGCTCCAGCACCAGGTCGGCGATCTGGGCGTCGCCACCCATCGGGCCGCTGAGGAAGCGGTGCACCCAGGGCGTGTCCTGCGGCCAGCCGCGGCTCCAGGCCATCTCGTTGAGGCGCTGGCCGGTGGTGCCGGTGGCCACGCGGCGGCGGAAACGCGACAGCACGTCGTAGTTCTCGGCGGCGAAGGCCAGCATCTGCGGCTTCATCGCGTCGTGCGCGATCAGCGCCAGGGTCTGCGACTCGAAGGCGTGGAAGTGGTCGGCGCCCGGATCCGGCGCCAGCCCGGCATGGATGCGCTCGACCTCGATCCAGTCGCGCGCGCTGGCCACGGTGGAGATGAAGGGCTTGCCGTGGATCACGCACTGGCGCTTGAGCGCGATCGCCTCGGGGAACACCGAGGACGGATCGACCGGGTCGATCAGGTAGATCGCCCCGTCCAGGGTGCGCGCATCGCCCTCCATGCCCACGACCTCGGCCACCAGCTTCATCAGCCCGCCGTCGCGGCCGTAGGGATAGCGCTTGAGGCCTGCGTAGCCGGCCAGCATGCCGGCGGCGACGATGGCGTCATGGGTGCGGCCGACGGCGTGCAGTTCCAGCCCCAGCTCGCGGATGCCCTGGCCGCTGGCGCGCAGCCAGCGGAACAGCGCGGCGTCCTCGGTGGCGTGGTGCAGGCGGTTGGCGGCAAGACCCATGCGCATAGGCGGCACTCCCCGGTGGTGGATGCCGCAAGTCTAGCCGGGGACGGAGCGGAATCAGTTGGCGCGCGTGTCCGCCTCGCTGCCGGTCCCCGACCCCTCCCCCCGGAGGCGGAGGGGCCTGTCCCCTGGGAGGGGGCCGGGTCACTTCGATGAGGCGGCCACCTTCGCCGCGTACGCCTGCGCCTGCTCCAGCACGCGCAGGATGTTGCCGCCCCAGATGTTGGCGACCTGCTGCTCGGTATAGCCGGCCTGCAGCAGGCGCTCGGTGATGCGCGGGATCTGGGAGATGTCGGACAGGCCCGCCACCCCGCCGCCGCCATCCCAGTCGGCGCCGATGCCCACGTGGTCCGGGCCGGCGACCTCGAGGATGTGCAGCAGGTGGCGCATGTAATCCTCGAAGGTGGCCTCGGCCACCGGGTAGCGGCGGTCGATCTCCTCGCGCTTGCGCGCCAGCTCGCGCAGCACCTCGGGGCTGCGGCCGCCCTTGGCCTCGGCTTCCTCGTACAGCGCGCGCAGTGCGGCCTGGCGCTCCGGGATCACCGGGGTATCGACCAGGTAGGCGCCCAGCGCGTTGACCTGGATCACCCCGCCGTGCGCGGCCAGCCTGCGCAGGCGCTCGTCGTCGATGTTGCGCGGGTTGTCGTGCACCGCGTCGGCCGAGCTGTGCGAGAGCACGAACGGCACCTTGGACAGCGCGATCAGGTCGTCGAACACCGCGTCGGAGGAGTGTGACTGGTCGAGCACGATGCCCAGGCGGTTGGCCTCGGCCACCAGCGCCTTGCCCGCCGGGCTCAGCCCGCCCCACTCGGCGCCTTCGCCCTCGCGCGGGTTGGAGGAGTCGCCGAACTCGTTGTTGCCGATATGGGTGATGCCCAGCATGCGCAGGCCCTGGGCATGGAAGAACGACAGCAGGCTGGGATCGGCGGCCAGCGGCGAGGCGTTCTCCATCGAGATGAACACCACCTTCTTGCCGGCGGCCTTGATCCGGCGCGCATCGTCGGCGGTCAGCGCCAGCTCGAACTTGTCCGGGTGCCGCGCCACCATCTCGCGGATCTGCAGCAGCCGGCCCAGGGCCTCGTCGCGGGTGCGGCGGTTGCTCTCCGGGCTGCGGTCGCCCTGGCCGGTGTAGATCACCCAGAAGCCGCCGTCGAGGCCGCCCTCGACCATGCGCGGGTAATCCACCTGCGAGAACGGGCCTTCGTCGCGATGGTCGTCGACGATGCTCCAGCCCGGCCGCCCGAGGTTGAGCGGGGTGTCCAGGTGGGTATCGAGCACCAGCATGCGGTCGTGCAGTGCCCGTGCGGGCGAGGCGGCCGGCTTGGCGGCGTGGGCGGGAAGTGCGGCGGCAAGCGCCAGGGCCAGCAGGGCGGGGACAGCGGTCTTGCGCAAGTTCGTTCCTCTCGGCTTTACAGGTCCACGCTCAAGGTGACCTGCCAGGTACGGTCGGGCCCCGGCCGGTAGGTGGCCGGGCCACTGACCACCGGGTTGATCGTGCCAAGGTAATCGCGGTCGAACAGGTTGTCGACGTTGATCCGCAGCCGCGCGTTGCGCAGCAGGCCCTGGCCGAACGCCTCCCCGCCCAGGTCCAGGTAGGCGTTCCACACCGCGTAGCCGCCGACCTTCTCGGTGTTGGTGTAGTTGCTGTAGCGCTCGCCCACGTAGCGCCCGGAAAGGTTGAGCACGCCCCAGCGCCCGGCCTCCCAGGTGATGCCGGCCTGCGACAGCCACTGTGGGCTGTCCGGCACGCGGTTGCCGGCGATGGCGAAGGTGGAGAAGTCGTCCTTGAACTCGGCCCGGTTCCAGCTGAGGTTGCCATTGAACGCCACCCGGTCGCCCAGTACGCGCGGCTTCCAAACGCCGCTGGCTTCCACGCCGTAGGCCTCGACCTCGCCCACGTTCTGGAAGAAGGTCTCGGTGGTGCCGCTGCCGGGCACCGGCGAGGCGTAGGACTGCAGGCGGTTGTCGAAGCGCGAGGAATACAGCGCGACCACGCCGTTGAAGGTGGCGCGGTTGCTGCGCAGGCCCAGTTCCAGGTTCTCGGCGGTCTCCGCCTCCGGGCCCGGCGCGGCCGGACTGGCCTGGGAATAGATGTCGTCCGCGCCCTGCGGCAGGGCGAGGGTCTGCGACCAGGAGGCGAACAGCTGCTCGCGCCCGAACGACCAGACCACGCCGGCCTGCGGCAGGAAGCCGTCCTTCCAGTTGTCGCGGATCACCGGGCGGCGGCCGGCGATGTAATCGCCGGGGTTGCGCGCGCCGGCGATCTGGTAGTCCAGGTCCAGGGCCTTGGCGCCCAGCTCGATCGCCAGGCGCTCGTCCAGCAGGCGCCAGGTGTCCTTCAGGTGCAGCTGGGTGCTGCGGCGGGCGGACCAGAAGTCGCGCTGCAAGTGCACCGGTTGGTCCAGCAGCGGCCGCCCGGCGGGGTTGCCGCCGGCCTGGTTGTAGCGTGCCTGGGTGCGGTGGTACTCGTCGCGCTCGCGCCAGGCGCCCACGTCCAGGGTATGCGCGCCCACCACCCAGGTCGCCGCCGCCACCAGGCCCTCGCGGGTGCCACCGACCGTGGACAGCCCATACTGCAGTCCCAGCGGCGCGTGCAGGCCGGGGACCAGCAGGCGCTGTGCGTTGTGGCTGGACAGCGAGGTCGCGTAGGCCTCCGGCGAGACGCCATAGCCGTCCTTGTCCTCGTAGTAGGCGGTGGCGCGCAGTTCCACGTCCGGACCGGCCACGAACACGCCGCCAAGCCCGTACAGGGTGTCGGTGCGCTGGTTGATCGCCTGGCGGTAGTACTGGTTGTGCGCGGTGTGGCTGTAGGCGACACCGGGAACGGTCGCCGGCAGGTCGGCCACGTAGCCCAGGTAGCCGAAGTGGCGGCCGCTGCGGCCGAACAGGTCGCCGGCGCTGCCGTGGTACTGCGCCTTGCTGATCGACGGGGTGTCGTAGTCGAAGAAGTCGTTGTGCACCACCTTCAGGTCCAGCGTGCTGCCGTTGGCCCACTGGTAGCGGGCCCTGGCCTCCAGGTGCTCGCGGTCGATGGTGCCCGGCCCGCGCCACAGCCTGCTGTCGATCTTGGAGCGGCTGATGTAGCCGGAGAAGCCGCCGTGCTGGCCGCTGTCGAGCTTGATGAAGCTGCGGTTGAGGTCGTCGGCGCCGAAGGTCTGCGACAGCTGCACGCCAAACTCCGCCGCCGGCGCCAGGCTCTGGTACTGCACGACCGGGCCGAGCGAGGCGTAGCTGGGCAAGGCCACGTCGCCGGCGCCCTGCGAGGCGGTCACCCGCCAGGTGTTCTCGTTGTCCACGTAGCGGAACACCGGGCTGCCGCCGAACTGGTCGCTGCGGCCCAGGGGGATGCCGTCGAGCACGAAGCCGATCTGGCGGAAGCCGAACGCGCGCACGAACACCGAGTTGCCGAACTCGTACAGGCCCAGCGCATCGTTCGCCTGCACGTTGAAGCCCGGCAGCGACTCCAGCATCTTCAGGCCGGAGATGCCGGCCGGCGCCGACAGCAGGGCCTCGTGGTCGATGGCGATGGTGTTGCGCACCTGGTCGGTGCCGATGGCTGCATCGGCCTGGGCCACGCGCGCGCCGGTGACCACCACCTTGTCCAGGGTGGTGGCCTGGGGCTCGGCAAGCGCGGGCAGGGCGAGGGCATGGCTGACGGCCAGGGCGAGGGCAAGACGACGGCGCGCGGCGGCCGTGGGAACGGGCTGCTTCATGATCGGTTCTCGTTGGGGGTGCCGGCCCGCTGCGGGCGTTCGGCTTATGACGGGAACGACTCTAGAAGCGCGTCACAAAGCCAGTCCACGCCCATGACCGCGATTCCTGATGGCGATTTGCCAAGAGGAAATGACACGGAGTGCTGTCGGCCCACTGCCACCGAGGGAAGCAACACCCCTCTCCCTGTGGGGGTGAGGCGCGCGCCTGCAGGCTACTGGCGCCCGCGCCGTCGACGCCGCTCCACTTGGGCGCGGGTCAGCGCACGGAGCGCGGGCAGCGGTGGCGGCCAGGTGCTGGCATGGACCCAGGCCGCCTCGCCTGCCCATGTAGCCCGGGTAAGCGAAGCGCACCCGGGTTCCCCTCTCCCTGCGGGAGAGGGGGCAGGGGAGAGGGTCGGAGACCGACACGGGAACAGATCGCGTCGCATCCAGAACATTGCGGGCGGCCGCCTCCCCAGCCCCCGCTCCGCGCTCTCCTTCGCCCCGGGTGGGAGGCGCGTACGTCAGGGCCGCAGCACCACCCGCACGATGACCCCCGCCACCAGTCCCCAGAACGCCGCGCCCACGCCCAGCAGCGACAGCCCCGAGGCGGTGACCAGGAAGGTCACCAGCGCCGCCTCGCGCTCGTCCGCCTCCTGCAGCGCGGTGGCCAGGCTGTTGCCCAGGGTGCCGATCAGGGCGATGCCGGCGATCGCCAGCACCAGTGCCTGCGGGAACGCGGCGAACAGCCCCGCCACGGTGGCCCCGAACAGCCCCACCAGCAGGTAGAAGATCCCGGCCCACACCGCCGCCATGTACCGCCGCGCCGGATCGGCGTGCGCTTCCGGACCCATGCAGATGGCCGCGGTGATCGCCGCCAGGTTCAGCGCGAACGCCCCGAACGGCGCCAGCAGCAGCGTCGCCACGCCGGTCCATCCGACCGCCGGCGATACCGGCACCGGATACCCGGAGGCGCGGATCACCGCCACGCCCGGCACGTTCTGCGAGGCCATGGTCACCACGAACAGCGGCAGCGCCACGCCCAGCACCGCGCCCAGGCCCAGGCGCGGCGTGGTCCATTCCGGACGTGCCAGTTCCAGCCGCAGCTGGCCCACGTCCAGCTGCGCGGTCAATGCCGCCACCGCGGTGCCCGCGGCCAGGGTGAGGATGATGGCGTAGCGCGGCCACAGCCGCCGCGAGGCGAGCCACGCCACCAGCATGGTGAGCACCAGCAGCGGCTGCGCCTGGATCGCGCCGAATGCATCCACGCAGAAGCGCAACAGCACGCCGGCGAGCATGCCCGAGGCCAGCGACAGCGGGATCCGTCCCAGCAGCCGCTCGAACACGCCGGAAAAACCTGCGGCCGTGATCAGCAGGGCCGACAGCAGGAAGCCGCCGATCGCCTCGGCCATCGGCACCCCGGCCGCGCTGGTGACCAGGACCGCCGCGCCGGGCGTGGACCAGGCGGTGACCACCGGCATCTTCCAGCGCAGTGACAGGCCGATGCAGGTCGCGCCCATGCCCAGGCCCAGCGCCCACATCCACGAGGCGGTCTGCCCCGGCGTGGCGCCCATCGCCTGCGCCGCCTGGAACACGATCGCCGCCGAACTGGCGAAGCCCACCAGCACCGTGACAAAGCCGGCGGCAATGGCGGATACGGAGTTGTCGCGCCACAGGCGCCTGGGCAGAGACTCGGCTGGCATGCGGGGATTGTGGTGCAACGGCGGCGGGTCGGTGACGGGAATGATGCAACGCGCCTGCCGGCTCGCGCCGGGAAAACGCCGGGGCGTGGGGGCGTGCGGGGCGGGGCACCCGACTCCCCCCAGCCCCTCCACCCGGTTGGGGAGGGGAGTGCAGTTGCTTAGCCCGGGTAAGCGAAGCGCACCGCGCCGCTACAGTGCCAGGGCGCCAGCGAGGCCTGGCGCGTCGCCACGCGCCGCGACATCACCGCCGGGCCGCGCTTTTGCGTAGCCCGGCTAAGCGAAGCGCAGCCGGGACGCACACGTGGATCTGCGTGACGCAGAGGAATCCACATGGCGGGCGCGCCACCCCGGATGCGGCCCTCGGCCTTATCCGGGCTGCGGACGATACGGGCCACGGCGGCGCGGCTTGGCCGGGGATCCGACGCCCTTACCCACCCCCCCCGGTGGAGGGAGGGAGTTCGACCCCGGGCGGGGCGTTGGCTCAGGCCACCGCTTCGGCGTACTGCGGCGTGCGTACCGGCGGCTGGGCGCCCAGCAGTTCGGCAATGCTCGCCGCCGCGTCGCGGCCCTCGGCCACGGCGGTGACCACCAGGTCCGCGCCGCGCACGGCGTCGCCGCCGGCAAACACGCGCGGATGCGAGGTCTGGTACGGCAGGCGCTCGCCGCCGCCGGCGAGGATGCGGCCGTTGGGCGTGCCTTCGATGCCGAGCCTGGTCATCCACTCCGGCACGGTCGGCGAGAAGCCGAAGGCGATGATCACCACGTCGGCCTCGATCACCGACTCGCTGCCCTCGATCGGCACCGCCACGCGGCGGCCGCGCGCATCCGGCTCGCCCAGCTTCGTCTCGACCACGCGCACGCCGGTGACCCGGTTGAGCTCGTCGGTCTCGATCGCCAGCGGCTGGCGGTTGAACAGGAAGCGCACGCCTTCCTCGCGGGCGTTGGCCACCTCGCGTGCCGAGCCGGGCATGGAGGCCTCGTCGCGGCGGTAGGCACAGGTGACGCGCGCCGCGCCCAGGCGGATCGCGCTGCGCACGCAGTCCATGCCGGTGTCGCCGCCGCCCAGCACCAGCACGCGGCGACCGGCCAGGTCGGGCAGCTTGATGTGGTCTTCCCAGCCGGCGATCGGCCGGCTCTGCGTCGTGGCCGGATCGGCGCCGGTGACGATGCGCCCGTTCTGCACCAGGAACGGCAGCGCAGGCAGCACGCCCTCGGCGTCCTGGCCCGGCAGGCCGCCATCGGTGTAGCGGTAGGCGCCGGTGCCGAGGAACACGGCGTCGTACTCCTCCAGAAGCTGCTCCAGGGTGACGTCGCGGCCGACCTCCACGCCCAGCCGGAACTGGATGCCCATGCCCTCCAGCACCTCGCGCCGGCGCGCGATCACCGCCTTGTCCAGCTTGAAGGTGGGGATGCCGAACTGCAGCAGGCCGCCGATCTGCTCGTAGCGGTCGTAGACCACGGCCTGGATGCCGACCCGCGCCAGGCGGTCGGCGCAGGCGATGCCGGCCGGGCCGGCGCCAACCACCGCCACGCGATGGCCGGTCGGCTCCACCGCCGACAGGTCCGGGCGCCAGCCCTGCTCGAAGGCGGTGTCGACGATGTACTTCTCCACCGCACCGATGGTCACCGCGCCGAAGCCGTCGTTGAGCGTGCAGCTACCCTCGCAAAGACGGTCCTGCGGGCACACCCGGCCGCACACCTCCGGCAGCGGGTTGGTGCTGTGGCACAGCTCGGCGGCCTCGCGGATGCGGTTCTCCTGCACCAGCTGCAGCCACTGCGGGATGGCGTTGTGCACCGGGCACTTCCAGCTGCAGTACGGGTTGCCGCAGTCCAGGCAGCGGCCGGACTGGTGGCTGGCCTCCTGCGCGCCGAAGCGGCCGTACAGCTCGCCCCAGTCGCCGGCGGTGCGCAGTTCCACCGGGATGCGCCGCGGCATCTCGCGCGGCATTTCCAGGAACTGGAAGACTTGCTTGCGACTCATTACGCGGCCCTCCGCAGGCTGTCGGCCAGCGATTCGATGCTCGCGGCCTTGGGCTTGACCAGCCAGAACTTGCCCACGTAGTCGCGGAACTCGTCCAGGATCTGCTGGGCCCAGATGCTGCCGGTCAGCTCGCGGTGGCGGGTGATCAGCCGGTGCAGGTGCTGGCGGTAGCTCTCGAAGCCCTCCGGGCTGATGCGATGGATGTCGATCAGCTCGTGGTTGTAGCGGTCCACGAAGTCGCGGTCCTGGTCCAGCACGTAGGCCAGGCCACCGGTGAAGCCGGCGCCGAAGTTCAGGCCCACCCGGCCCAGCACCAGCACGCAGCCGCCAGTCATGTACTCGCAGCAATGGTCGCCGGCGCCTTCCACCACCGCCAGCGCGCCGGAGTTGCGCACGGCGAAGCGCTCGCCGGCGCGGCCGGCCGCGAACAGCTCGCCGCCGGTGGCGCCGTACAGGCAGGTGTTGCCGATGATCGGGGTGCTGCGCGCCTCGAACCGCGCACCGCGCGGCGGGCGGATCACCAGGCGGCCGCCGGCCATGCCCTTGCCGACGTAGTCGTTGGCCTCGCCCTCCAGCTCCATGTGCAGGCCGCCGGCGTTGAACGCACCGAAGCTCTGGCCCGAGGTGCCGCGGAAGTGCAGGGTGAGCGGCGCGTCCTCCATGCCGTGGTTGCCGTGCAGGCGGGCGATCGTGCCGGACAGGCGCGCGCCGATGCTGCGGTCGGTGTTGTGGATCAGGAAGCGGTGGTCGCCGCCCTTCCTGTCGCGGATCACGTCGGCCAGCTGCACGTCCAGCTGGGTGGCCAGGCTGTCCGGCGACTCGTACAGGCGCGCGGCGGCGCAGCGGTCCTCGTCGCGCGGGCTGGGCACCAGCAGCCTGGACAGGTCCAGGCGCACGCCTTCGCGCGGGGCGGCCTCGATCTGCCGCAGCAGGTCGGTGCGGCCCACGATCTCGTCCAGCGAGCGCGCGCCCAGGTAGGACAGCCAGCCGCGCACTTCCTCGGCCAGCAGGCGGAAGAAGTTCTCCACCCGCTCGGGCAGGCCGGTGAAGTGGTCCATGCGCAGGCGCTCGTCCTGGGTGGCCACGCCGGTGGCGCAGTTGTTGAGGTGGCAGATGCGCAGGTACTTGCAGCCCAGCACGATCATCGGCGCGGTGCCGAAGCCGAAGCTGTCGGCGCCCAGCAGCGCGGCCTTGACCACGTCCAGGCCGGTTTTCAGGCCGCCGTCGGTCTGCAGGATGGCGCGGTCGCGCAGGTCGTTGGCCACCAGCGCCTGGTGCGACTCGGCCACGCCCAGCTCCCACGGCCCGCCCGCGTAGCGGATCGAGCTGACCGGGCTGGCACCGGTGCCGCCGTCGTGGCCGGACACGGTGATCAGGTCGGCGCCGGCCTTGACCACGCCGGCGGCGATCGTGCCCACGCCGGCGTGGCTGACCAGCTTCACCGAGACCAGCGCCTGCGGATTGACCTGCTTGAGGTCGTAGATCAGCTGGGCCAGGTCCTCGATGGAGTAGATGTCATGGTGCGGCGGCGGGCTGATCAGGCCGATGCCGGGGCGCGCATAGCGCAACCGTGCGATCAGCTCGTTGACCTTGTGCCCCGGCAGCTGGCCGCCCTCGCCGGGCTTGGCGCCCTGGGCGATCTTGATCTGCAGCACCTCGGCGTTGACCAGGTACTCCGGGGTGACGCCGAAGCGGCCGGAGGCCACCTGCTTGATCTTGGAGCGCTTCTCGGTGCCGTAGCGGGCCGGGTCCTCGCCACCCTCGCCGGAGTTGGAACGGCCACCGAGGCGGTTCATGGCGATGGCCAGCGCCTCGTGCGCCTCCGGCGACAGCGCGCCCAGCGAGATGGCGGCGGTGTCGAAGCGGCGCAGCAGGTCCGAGGCCGGGGCGACTTCCTCCAGCGGCACCGGGGCGTCGGCCGGCTTGAGCTCCAGCAGGTCGCGCAGCGCCGACGGCGGGCGCGAGTGCACCGCCTCGGTATAGGCCTTCCAGTCCTCGGCGCGCCCGGTGCGGGTGGCCTTCTGCAGGCTCATGACCACGTCCGGGTTGTACATGTGGTACTCGCCGCCGTGGACGTACTTGATCAGGCCGCCGACCTCCGGCTTCTTCAGCTCGTTCCAGGCCGCCGCCTGCAGGGCGCGGGCGTCCGCGTCCAGCCGCGCGAACCCGGCGCCGCCCACACGCGAGGGCGTGCCGCCGAAGCACAGGTCGACCACTTCCTTCTCCAGGCCGACGATCTCGAACAGCTGCGCGCCGCGGTAGCTGGCGATGGTGCTGATGCCCATCTTCGAGATGATCTTGCTCAGGCCCTTGTACAGGCCCTTGCGGTAGCTGCGGCCGATCTGCGCGACCTCGCCCTTCTTCAGCTGCAGGATGCCGCGCCGGCCCATGTCGAACAGGGTCTGGTACGACAGGTACGGGTACACCGCGGTGGCGCCGTAGCCGAGCAGGCAGGCCATGTGGTGCGCGTCGCGCGCGGTGCCGGTCTCGATGATGAGGTTGACGTCGCAGCGCAGGCCGACGTTGCACAGGTGGTGGTGGACCGCGCCGGTGGCCAGCAGGGCGTGGACCATCGGCCGCTCCGGCACCGGGTAGCGGTCGGACAGCAGCAGCAGGACGATGCCATCGCGCGCGGCCTGCTCGGCTTCGCGGCAGATGCGCTCGATGCCCGCCTTGAGCCCTTCCTCCGGCGCATAGGACAGGTCGATCAGCCGGTTCTTGTCCGCGTACTGCGGCATCTTCAGCAGCTCGCGCAGCTTGCGCTGGCTCAGCACCGGCGAGTTGAGGATGACGTGGTTCACCGTCTCCGGGCCGGCATGGAAGATGTTGGTCTCCTTGCCCAGCTGGGTGTACAGCGACATCACGCAGTCTTCCCGCAGCGGGTCGATCGGCGGGTTGGTCACCTGCGCGAACGCCTGGCGGAAATAGTCGTACAGCGGCCGGCTGCGCTGGCTGAGCACCGCCATGGGCGTGTCGTCGCCCATCGAGCCGGTGGCCTCCTGCTCGGTCTCGGCCATCGGCCGCAGCACCAGCTCCACCTCCTCGGTGGTGAGCTGGAACAGCTTGTGGTAGCTGCGCAGGGTCTTCTCGTCGAACGGCTCCTCGGCCAGCGACGGGTCGATCAGCTCGGTCTGCAGCCAGGTCACGCCCTGGTGCAGCCACTGCTTGTACGGGGCGCGGGTGCGGTTGATGCGGTCCACCGCCTCGCTGTCGAGCAGGTCGCCGCGGCGCAGGTCGATGGCGATCATCTCGCCCGGGCCAAGCTTGCCCTTGCGCACGATGCGCTCGGTCGGCACCTCCCACACGCCGGCCTCGGAGGCGACGATGAAGTGGCGGTCGGAGGTCAGCATCCAGCGCGAGGGGCGCAGGCCGTTGCGGTCCAGGGTGCAGCAGGCGTAGCGCGCGTCCATGGACACGATGCCGGCCGGGCCGTCCCACGGCTCGGTGTTGAGCGCGTAGAACTCGTAGAACGCGGCCAGGTCCGGGTCCTTGAACTCCAGCGACTGGGTCGCCGGCGGCACCAGGATGCGAAGCGCCTGGATCAACTCCATGCCGCCGTTGACCAGCAGCTCGAGCATGTTGTCCAGGCTCTGCGAGTCCGAGCCGTGCATGGACACGATCGGCTGCAGTTCGGCGATATCGAAACGGGGGGTCTTCCACACCTTGCCGCGCGCCTGGGCCCAGCGGCGGTTGCCTTCGATGGTGTTGATCTCGCCGTTGTGGGCGAGCATGCGGAACGGATGGGCGAGCGGCCAGCGCGGCAGGGTGTTGGTGGAGAAGCGCTGGTGGAAGACGATGGCGCTGGAGGCCAGTTCGGGGCGCTGCAGGTCCAGGTAGAAGCCGGAGAGCTTGTCCGGCAGGACCATGCCCTTGTAGCCGATGGCGTGGGCCGCGAGGGTCACCACGTAGTAGTCGGCGATGTCGGCGAGCTGCTGCTCGCTGCGGCGGCGCGCAAGGAACAGCGCCAGGTTGAAGCTTTCCTCGTCCTGCCCTTCGCCGGCCTGGACGTAGATCTGTTCGATGAGAGGCAACGTTTGCCTTGCCAGTTCCCCACAGACACGCGTGTCTGTGGGTACAGTCCGCCAGCCGAGGATGCTGAGGCCGGCGCGTCGGAGCTCATGCTCCAGGGTTTCGCGACAGCGCTGCGCCAGCGCCTGCTCGTCCGGCAGGAACACCAGTCCGGAGGCGAAGCGCGCGGCGTCGTCCAGGGCGATGCCGGCTTCCCGCGCCAGGGTGCGCAGGAAGGTGTCCGGGCGCCGGATCAGCAGGCCGCAGCCATCGCCGGTGAGGCCGTCGGCGGCCACGCCGCCGCGATGGGTCATGCGCGAGAGCGCGGCGATCGCGGTGTCGACGAGCGCGCGCGAGGGCTGGTCGTCGAGCTGGGCGATCATGCCGAAGCCGCATGCGTCGCGCTCGGAGGAAGGATCGTAGAGCCCGTGCGGTTGCTGGTGCCCGTGGCGGTTGCGAAGGGCCATCTGTGCCTCGAGTAAAGCGGGCATCCGGGTGCGTTTTCCCGAACGCTGGCGAGGGCGGCACCGCACAACGTTTCAGTAGAAACGTGCGCTACCCGTTTGCCGCCGGAATACCCGAATTAAGCACAGTTGTTGCGGTGCCGCAAGGTGCCGCGGCGCACGGAAAATACATGCAATTGCAACCTTCGTCCGCGCGCCGCGCGCAGCGGCGTATTCAGCCGCAGCGCAGGGACACGATCTGGTTGGCCTCGTCCACTTCCACGTTCAGGCGCGCGCCGTTGAACTCCAGCGTCACCGCCTGGCCCGGCTTGAGCACGCGCACCGAATCGGCACCGGCATCGGTCCGCGCCTGCTCGACCAGTTCGTCGCTGGCGGTCTCGCCGACCAGGCCCTGCACCGGCGCGGCATCGCAACTGGGCGGCGGCGGCGGCTCGGTGGCGGCCGGCCCGGTGTCGGCGGCCGACTCCAGCGCCTTGCGCGCGGCAAGCAGCGCCTGCTGCTGCTCCTCATCGTCGCTCAGGGTGCCGTTGTTGCCGGCGCAGGCGGCCAGGCCCAGCAGGACCAGCGGAAGCACGAGGCGGGGACGGAAGCGCATGGGCAGTCTCCGGGTTGGAATTTGACGGCACAGGTTAAGGGGCGCGCATTCGCGAAGCGTTAACCGTTGCATGTTGACGCGCCGGATGCGGCCGCCCGCCGAGACTGGCGCTCCCCCAACCCGCGGAAGCTCCCCTGGCCACCCCCGTCGCCGCCGCCGATCCGGAAGCCGCCCGGCGCGATGCCGACCGCGCCGGCCTGGTCTACGTGGCCGACACCGACCCGGGCATCCGCCGCCGCAGGCAGGGCCGCGGCTTCGGCTACCGCGACCCCGCCGGCCGCGCGGTGCGCGACCGCGCCACCCTGGCGCGGATCCGCGCCCTGGCCATCCCGCCAGCCTGGGCCGACGTATGGATCTGCGCCGACCCGCGTGGCCACCTGCAGGCCACCGGCCGCGACGCCCGCGGCCGCAAGCAGTACCGCTACCACCCGGAGTGGGCGCTGCATCGCGGCCAGGGCAAGTTCGAGCGCATCCTCGCCTTCGGCAAGGCCCTGCCGGCGCTGCGCCGGCGCATCCGCCGCGACCTGGCCCTGCCCGGCTACCCGCGCGAGAAGGTACTGGCGATGGTGGTCGCGCTGATGGACCACACCCTGCTGCGGGTGGGCAACGAGACCTACCGCCAGCAGAACCGCTCCTACGGCCTGACCACCCTGCGCAACCACCACATCCGCTTCCTGGCCGGCGGCCGCGCCCACATCTCGTTCCGCGGCAAGGCCGGCCAGCCGCAGGAAGCGGTCGTCGACGACCGCCGCCTGGCCCGGCTGGTACGCCGCTGCCGCGAACTGCCGGGCCAGTGTCTGTTCCAGTACCGCGACGACGACGGCAACGTGCAGCCGGTGCAGTCCAACCAGGTCAACGACTACCTCCGCGAGACCATGGGCGAAGCCTTCACCGCCAAGGACTTCCGCACCTGGGGCGGCACCGTGGCCGCGATGCGCGCGCTGGCCGCGCTCGAGGCCGCCGCCAGCGAGCGCGAGTGCAATGCCCTGCAGGTGCAGGTGATACGCGAAGTGGCCAGCCTGCTTGGCAACACCCCCGCCGTCTGCCGCAAGGCCTACATCGACCCGCGCGTGTTCGACGGCTGGCGCGACGGCAGCCTGCAACGCCACTGCAGCCGTTGCCGCGGCGACCGCCAGTGGGAACAGGCCGCCCTGGTCTTCCTCCGCCGCACCCGCCGCGCCACCGCGTAGCCCGGAAAGGCCGCTGGCCGGACCGTCCCCGTCATCCCGCAGCCCGGATAAGGGCTGCGTGCCGCATCGGGGCACCAAACGCCAAGCCATCCCCTCCCGGCGAAAGCCCTGGCCCGGATACAGCCGCAGGCCGCATCCGGAGGCGCGCAAGCCCGCCACGCCAAGCTCCCGCCCCCGTCATCCCGCGAAAGCCGGGGCCCGGTGGCTTCCAAACAGGCCCGCAGCTACCGCTCAACCACACCGCAACGCCGTAATGGCGTTGTTGTCCCCGGTCTCCACCACCAACCGCGGTCCACCCGCGCCCCCGGTGCCGGGCTCCGGCAGGGTCGCGCTGCCCGCGCGATCGCCCTGGCCCCGCACCAGCACCACCTCGGTGCTGTCGCTGTCGATGCGCGCGCGCTCCACCGTGGTCGCCGAAGCCGCCAGGCCCACCGCGCCGCGGACCATGTCCACGTAGCACTGCCCCGATACCACCCCGTCGATCGGCTCCACATGCTGGGCCAGGGGCGAAGACGCACAGCCGGCCAGGACAAGGCAGGCGGGCAGGGCAAGGAAGGCAAGGCGCATGGTCCGGATCTCCAGGAAAACCGGAACCAGCCTGTCGCCCCGGGCGTCGCCGCCCGATGAAGGCCCCAAAAGCAAAAGCCCCCGCCGCAAGGGCGAGGGCTCGGATCTGGCGCGCCTGGAGGGATTCGAACCCCCGACCAATGGCTTCGGAAGCCACTACTCTATCCGGCTGAGCTACAGGCGCGTTGTGCGGAACCGGCGGCCATGGCCGCCTTCATCCCCGATGGCCGGGCCACCGGACCGCGCTCCAGGCCGACGGGCCAAGGCGCGGTCGCGCATTGTAACGGAATCCGTCCGCCGCTGGAGACGGCACGCGCCCGTCCCCCAACGTGCAGGTGAACAGGCGCCCGCGAACGCCTACCGGATGCCCCGTCGCGCATGCGATGCTGCAGGTGCACATAAGCAAGTGGCATCGACAGGAATCCCGGCAAGGAGGCGCCGAATGAAGTGGCAATGGCTGGTCGCCCCCGGCAGCGCCATCTACCTGGTCCCGCTGGTCCTGCTGGCCGGCGCGGCCGTGGTCCTGCGCGACCGCAGCGCGACCCGCGCCGTGCTGCGCTGGTGGGCCGCGGTCGCCGGCGTCTGCCTGCTGGTCGCCGCCAGCAAGATCGCCTTCTATGGCTGGGGCACCGGCGTCCGCGCCTGGGACCTGACCTGCTTCAGCGGCCACACCGCCCTGTCACTGGCAGTGTGGCCGGTGGTGCTGATGCTGCTGGCGCCCCAGGACCGTCCCGGCTGGCGCGCCACCGCCGCGCTCGCCGGCACTGCCTTCGCTGGACTGATCGGCTACTCGCGCATCCCCCTGGGCGCGCACCCCGTCTCGGAGGTCATCGCCGGCCTGCTGCTTGGCGGCCTGGGCGCCGCCCTGGGCCTGCGCGCCATGTGGCGGCGGAGCCTGCACGGCACCTTCCTGCCCGCGGTCGTCTTCGCCATCGGCGTCTCGGTCGTACTGCCCCCGGACCGCGTGGTCGCATTCTCAAGTGAGAAGTGGTTCAAAAAAATCGGCACCACCCTCGCCGGCACCGAGCGTCCCTATAGCCGAAAGAAGTGGCGACTTGTGACCGTTACCACTACTTCACGCGGCCTACACATGTGAGGATAGGCCCCGCGGGGAGGCCCGCAAGAACACCCAGGGGGATACAACATGCTGATGTTCGTTGCCGGCGTGCTGTGTGGTGCGTGTTTCGGAGCGGTTGCGCTAGGGATCTGCTATTCAGCCGTCTCTTCGGGCCCTACTCGCGGCCCACGGTGAAGGTCGTTAGCAATCTGGCCCGCGTAACAAGTACTTGGCTCTCCCAGCCTCACGGCGCACATGGAGAGGCGCGGCGTCTACGCGTGGAGCCGCTACGGCCAGCCCCGATGCGCTTCGGCGGCGGTCCGGAGTCCATGTGCACAGGCTAATTCCTATATTTCTCTAATAATCCCAGTGCTCTCTACGTAACGAGCCTCCACCTTCATCAAGTAGCCTGTTCTGCGCGCAACGCCAGCTCTGACGAAGTCAATCAACGACATCACGTCCGATGCCGTCGCGTTACTCTCGTTGACAATAAAGTTGGCATGTTGAGGGGAGACCCGTGCCCCGCCAAAGCGAAGTCCTTTGTATCCGCACTCCTCGATAACGCGACCGGGCGGGCCAAACTCAGCATACATTGAAGGATTGCTGACAAAGACTGACCCGCAGTTAGGAAGCTTGCGCGGAAACTTAAGTCTCCGGTCGCGGAGAATCTCCAACATTGAACGTCTAATCAGCGAGGCGCTCTTAGGTTCAAGAGAGATTGTCACCCTACATATCACTTCATCCAGCTGTTGAAAAATCGAGCTGCGATAACCGAACTGGCACTCATCAGAGTTCCGGGTGACCAGCCGGCCGACCGAGTCCACGGATTGAACCGCCGTGATGCACTCACCAATTCCGCGACGCATGCTGCCGCCGTTCATGTAGACCAGCCCGCCGAGGGTTCCGGGAATGCCGCAGATGTGCTCAACGCCGCTCAGACCTTCAAGCATTGCATGCCGTGCTAGGCCGGGCACCCACGTGCCTGGCGCGGCGTGAATGCGCGAGCCGCTTATGCGGAGACCGGAAAAAGAACCTCCGATCTTAACCACTACTGCACGAACGCCATCATCTGAAAATAGGAGATTGCTGGTCGCACCAACTACGATTGAGGGTGTGCCCGTTGAATGAAGCCAGCTTCTAAGCGAAACAATCTCTTCGACAGACGACGGAGCGACCACGACATCAGCCACGCCGCCAATCTTCCATTGACTAATGTGGCTAAGAGGTACGTCGAGCGACACCTTTCCTGGCGAAATCCGGCTAAGCTCTCGAATGGCGGATGGCGGAATCATGCTGTGTCCTGAGCTGCGGCAACCTTTCTAGCACTTTGTACGCGATCCCTTGTGACTCGAAGTAGCGCCAAAAGAATACCAAGATATATCCAGAGTAAGGGTACCGTGTTCGGACCGAAACTTTCGCTTGATTGGTTAGATATGATGAATATCACTACCGAAGAGGCTGAAGCAAACAAGTAAACTCTTAAGGCAACTGTCAGTTGGTTGCCCGAAATCGCGAGCATTGAGGCCTTCACGGAAAAGCTGCACGCTGCAGCGATCTGAATCGCCACCATGAGAAGGCCGGGAACCCCTAGCGTGCGGAAGTAGTCCATAAAAACATTATGACTGTGTGGCCAGACGCCGATAGGTTGACCCGCCCCCACTCCAAGCAATGGGTTTGATAGACCCAGATCGATGGACTCATTCCATAGTGTAAGTCGCGTCATTAGGCTTCCTGCCTCAGAGGTATCACCAATGGTGAGGCCGTAAAGTATCCGGTAGGCGCGCGGACTTATCATCGCTACAAACTCTGCAGCGATGGGCGCGGCAATCGCAATCAGACCAATTGTCCCGAAAATCGAGAGAGTTCTAAGGTATCGATTAGCAATTGCACGTGTCATAACAAGAAAGACAGGTGCTACAGCTATCATCGTCAGCACTAGGTTTGTCTTGGATCCGCTGTAGACCGACGCAACAAAAAGTATCGCAGCGCAGGTAAGCGAAGCGCCGACACCCCACCTGGCGAACGACCAGCCCACGACAAGTGGCGCCACCGAGGAGAGCGCCATCCCGAGCTGATTTGGGTGCTTAAATAGACCAGACGTCCGCCCAGTCTCTCTGAATATAAGGCCCTCCATGCCAGGGACATGGAGGCTCATGATGGAAAAGGCTGCCGAAACAAGTCCAGCGATGGCGACCACAGCGATAATCTTCTCTAGTCGACGCCAATCGCGACATGACGAGGCAATAACAAGCGTTGTAATTGCCCCAAGCATCTGAAAATAGGACGTCCTCATCGTCCTGAACGGATCCTCGGCATAAAGGGCGGATGCCAATGAGAAAACTGAAAGCGCAAAACAGCAAAAAAGGAATATCGCGTACAGGCGGGAGTCACGAGATGCAACCGGCAGGCCTGTCGAGCCCCATGAGAGCGCGTTGGCGGCGCTAGCAAATAGCCAAACGATCGTGAGCACGACACTCAGCGACACGTCCCCAACACTTGTAAATCTCGGGGCGAACGTCAATGCCACGAAGATCATAACTGAGATATATAGCCAATGTCGGAGGCCGTTCATGCTATGCCGTGCGCTTCAAAACGGAACGCTCCATGACGTGCGAATAGACATCCATCAACGCATTCGCCATGTGATCGACTCCCCAGGCGGAAAGGTCAACTTCCGAAGCTCGGGCGCTCATTGTTTGGCGCAACTCTGCGCTGCCGACCAGCTGAACGAGTGGTCGCTCCATCGCGCTGACCGAAGCAGGATCCGTAAGGTATCCAGTCTGCCCGTGCCGAACAACGGCTTCAACTCCTGGCAGATGGGTTGTGACTATAGGCTTACGCGCCAGCGCGTACTGGACAATTACGCGAGGAAGGCCCTCCCGTTCGGATGCCAGAGTGCAAATATCGGCTGTCGCGATCCAGCGCTCCACGTCCTCTTTGAATCCGAGAATAAAGACGTTGGAGCCGAGTGCAAGCTCATCGATTCGCGTCTCAAGACGCGCCCGCTCCGGCCCTTCGCCTAGTAAAATTAGGACAGTATTTGGGTGCTCGCGCACGACCTTCTCAAATACATTGAGGAACTCGTAAATACGCTTCCTCTTCTCAAGTGCGGCAGCCATCGCCACCACAACCAGGTCCCCTCGATCTCCCAGCTCTTCACAAATGGCCGTACGAGGATGTGGTATGGCGCGCGAGTGCTTATCAATATCCATTCCACTTGGTATTACTACATGCTGATGGGGAACGCCGATGCCATGCTCAAGAGCAGAGGTGGACATGCCGTCACTGACACTCACGAACATATCAGTGACTTTCGCCAAGGCGCGTTCCAAAAATAGATAAAACGCCTTCTGGACTCGACCAACATTAAGAAACGGCAAGATATGAATGCCATGAACAACGGCGGCATCCGTGCATTTCGCTCCAAGCCTGCCTAGGATTCCTGCCTTGCTTGTATGCGTGTGTACAATATCGGGACGAATGCTCCGAAGTATTCTGGCGATCGAAAGCAGAGCCACGAGATCGTGGTACGGACTGATGGCTCGAATCAGTGTAGGCACTATATGTACCTTCACTGACGGGTCGAGCTTCTCAAGAATCTTTTGACTTGTCTCCCGTCCTGCGATCAAGTGCACCTCCATGCCGGCGGCAGCCTGGTGGTTACACGAGAGCAGAGTATTCTCGTCAGCGCCGCCGCGGATGAAGCGCGTGATTACATGAACAATTTTAACCTTACTCATCTTTTGCCTTAATCCAGCTGCGCGCGCTTGCGCAGGTGGCTACGTCGCATGCGTAACCAGTGAAGTGCGGGATTCTCGACCAGCTTTTGCAGAAGCACCGCTAAACATACGCACACGCCTAAAGCCGCAGCGACTGCGGCAAAACCGCCTATATGGCTGTTTAGCGCTCTGATCAGGACATACCCAATGTTCTGATGTACCAAGTAAAGCGAATAAGTAAGCCCTCCAAGCCATGTAAGAGCGCGAGGCGGATTAATGCTGGGCGCGTTCAAGCTTATCGCAAAGAATGAGGCGTAAGCTGCAAGAATCACCGCGTACTGAGTGGCGTCACGTCCCTGGCCCGTGATGGCAGCGATCGCCACCGCAATACTCGCTATCGCAAAGCCCGGGCGTCTATAACGAGAACTCCACAACTGATAGAAAACGACACCCGAAAAGAAGTATATCCCGTAGTCGAGGAGCAGCAGTCGAGCGATAGCCGTGATAGTCGGCGTCCTGTCGAGATGGCTGCACGCTATAGTCGCGAGCGAAATGATAACTAATATATACGGGGCGTGCAGGATCAGCCTGCACCTCCACAATAGTACTATCCAGAAATAAAATATAAGCTCAACGGTCAATGTCCAGTAGGCTCCGTCGACGTGCGGAACTCTGAAGAACTCCTGCAGCATCGTGAAATTGACTACAAACTCGCCAAAGCCAACCTCCCTGCCGGGGAGGCCGGCGATGCTAACTACTGTATAAGTCAGGACTATTGCTACCCAGTATGCTGGATACAGTCGCGAAAAACGATTATATATAAAACTAAAAACTGAGCCCCCCCGCTCCAGAGTGAGACTAATTACAAACCCGCTCACGATGAAGAAGACTAGTACGCCGACGGCTCCGGCATGTAGGAACTGTGGTACATAAAAGTCATGTCCATATAATTCGTGGAACCGCGTCGTGTAATGATAGATGACAACCGCAAGACAGCTGATGCCACGAATGGCATCAAGCCACTCGAGGCGAAGTGGCCGATGTGACGCGCTGGCTGGGGAGGCAAGCATCAGGTTATTTTACGATGGAGTGCATTCTGGCGGCCAACGACACCAGGGCCTGACCGGCGGACGTGCTTACGATTAGGGAGATAGATTTTCCAACCAATGCGGGTGAGATCCTGCTGGCGATATAGCGCGCGCTCTCAAACTGACGGAAGTAGGCAAACCGCATCGCCAAACGCCGGAGCTTCCTCCGTACTTTGTGCTCGGAATCCGGGATGACTTGGTCTATTGGTTGACGCAGCTCGCCTTGATCTGTCACCAGCTCTCTATAAACCGACTGATCAAAGGATAGCCGCCATCCCAGGGTGTGGAACTTAACCATCTCTATCGCTTTACGGGGATTATATGACACGCCATCATTGAGCATGTACCTGTCATAAAGAACCTCTGGGACGGTATAAAATCGCCCGAACTGAATCATCCGGAGCCAGAGGTCATAGTCAGCTGAGAACTTGAATACCGGTCTGTAACCGCCCGCGGCCTCATATGTGCTCCTGCGCATCATTACTTCGCCATGCGCAAAGATATTTCTTGATCGCAAGGAAGCGAGATTAACCTTGCTCGCGTCCGGAGTGCGCAGAACGCGCGCTCCAGACGCCTCGTCGATGTTGACGAAATAGCAGCCGACGACGCTAACGCCGGGATTGGCGTCGAGATGCGCGGCCTGCTTGGCAAGTCTATGTACGTGGCTGACGTCCCCCGAGCCCTGAATGGCGATATAGTCACCGCGTGCCTCCTGGATTGCACCAATAAGGCTTCTGGTAAAACCCAAGTTCTGGGTTTGAAAGATCGTACGGAACCTGTCGTCTCCCTCAGCATCAATGAAAGCTCGAATCCTATCTGGGGTGTCGTCCGTACTAGCGTCGTCAAAGACAATTATCTCTATGTCTCTAAGCGACTGGTTGGCAAGTGAGCGTAGGGTTCTGTCGACTACTGCGGATCGATTGTAGTAGCCGGTGATTATTGAAACTTTTGGGGGGCGTGCGGAAATCATACTGGCGGTTACACTGGCATAAACTTAACGTTTGCGCCGAGGCTCCGCAATTTATCGGCGAAATCGACGTAGCCGCGAGATATCTGCCATGCATCTGTAACGATAGTCTCACCCTCAGCGGCCAATCCACATAGCGTAAGCGCCGCGCCCGCGCGAAGGTCCAGTGCCTTGACGGTAGTGCCCCGAAGCCCTCCGCCGATGCCATTGATCCGGAGCATGTCGCCGTCTATCGCATAGTTAAGTCCCATCTTGCCCATCTCTGCGGCATAGCCATAACGCCCCGGGAATCGGAGGTCAACGATGCGCGATTCGCCCCTGGCATTGGCCGCCCACGCCGCAAGGATAGGCTGGACGTCCGAATTGATTCCAGGATGAGGCCCTGTGCTAATTTCAATCGGATAACAAGCGCCACCGCGCACGATAAGCGATGAGCCGCCTCGATACAGGCGGGCCCCCGCGGCCCGGAGATGCGAAAGCACTACCTCGAGGTCTCCATAGGGGAAATCCTCGATTTCGATATCGCCGCCCGTGATAACCGCGGCTGCAAGCCAGGTTATCGCTTCCATATTGTCAGGAATAACGCTGTGGGAAGCGCCGTGGAGTCCGGGAACGCCCTGAACCTCGATGTGCTCCTGTCCGTACACAGTGATATGCGCCCCCATGCTCTTCAACATTGAGACGAGATCCAAGATCTCTGGGCGAATGTGAGGATTCCAGATTCGGGTGGTTCCCTTGGCGAGCGTCGCAGCGAGAATGGCGTTCTCCGTGGCGCCGGTCGACCGGAGGGGAAGATGGATCTCAGCGCCAGTGAGGCCATTCGGCGCCTCGGCATAGAGATGGGTTTCGTCCTCCCAAACGCGGGCCCCCAGCTTCTCGAGAAGCATGACATGTAGGTCGTACTTACGCTCGCCGAGCTTGCATCCGCCCGGCAGAGGCACACTGCCCGCACCAAGACGCGCGGTTAGCGCACCGAGAATCAGGAGCGTGTTCCTGATGGATCTTCCGTGCCACTGCAACTTACTGCTGAGACTCTGTGACTCGGTGATACGCACCCCATCGCTACTGAAGACATCGACATCCTTGCCGAGCGCTCTCAGCATGTCGACATGAATCTGCGCGTCAAGGAGGCCCGCAGGATAATTAGTTAGCTCCAGGGACTCCCCCGTTAGTAAGCTCGCCGCAAGCAGCCTGAGGGCCGAATTCTTCGCGCCTGCGAGCGCGACTCGGCCCTGGAGCCTAGACTTGGTTACATGCAGGAAGGAATCGTTACTCATTTCATTATGCTCGAAAGTTAATGGCCTATAGAACCTTGGCGGGGACGCCTACGGCTGTCGCAAAATCTGGCACATCTTTTGTAACAACTGCATTAGCGCCAATAATGCAGCCTCTTCCAATCCGGACCTTTCCGACAACCACGGCGCCTGCGAATATCACTGTGTCTGCGCCAACATCGGGATAGTTGCCGGCCTGCCAATCTCCCCGACGGGCGCCGCCGAGTGTGACGTTCTGATAGATCGTCACATTCTCGCCCAGCCTCACGCCCTCGCCAATTACCACAGCTATTGGATGGGGGAAATCCGTGGAACTTGGGACATGCGCCTTATGAGAAATATAGATGCCGTACTTCTTCTGAAGGCGAGCCTCAATAAACTTGCCCACCAGAACTAGGTCCTTCCGGCGTGCCCAAGAAAGCAAGCTAAGATGAATCTTAACGCGTGATCTAGCTCCGCCAACCAGAATCAGCTCGATGGCTCTTGTTAGCTTCACCGTGAGTCCTCTGTCGATCGGATGGTCAAGTTGCGTACAGTGGCTAGAATATATATCGTCACCAGAAGATAAAATAGGAATAGAAAACCGCTGAGAATTGCTGCAAATGCTTTAGGGCCGAGTTCCAAGTTCAGGCATAAAAGGTAAATGGCTAAGAGTCCAATCGCTCTCACTATATTGATAATGAGAAAGGCGACTTGAATGTTTAGCACATTGAGTACTTGGACAAGAGGTGCAGAGGTAAGTTGAAGCAATACAAAAGGCGCGAGTATGGATGCATATACTCCGGCATCCCTCCATTCATCCCCGAAGACCAGCACAAACAGTTCTGTGCCAAGTAGGATGATGAAGAGCGTGACGGGCACGCCGAAGAGGAATAGTCTTTTTTGTACCGCGTAGACTAATGACTGAATCCTTTGGCTTGAGCCTTTGGGCAACCGCGCAATCTCGCCATAGAAGGCCTGGCCAGCTGACTGGCCAATTAGATTGCCTGGTATAGCGAGGGCCATTAATGCGAACGCCAAGTGACCAGTAGATTTTGCTCCATATAGTGCCGCTGAGAGCATAGCCGGCGCCTGAGTAGAGAGGGCTAGCAAGAACTGAGAGGGCAGTCGATACAGAGGGAAGCCGCGGTAGAAGCGCAGAAGCCTCACGATTCGCGCGAATCTGACCTCTTGTGCGAGTGCCCTCAGGTCGGAACCGAAGCGTTTGGCATATGCGCTGGTTCCGCCGCCTTGCTCGACGATGCTGCCAAGCAACAACCCAATCGGCTTGAATCCTAAAAGTCCTAGGGTGATTTTCGTGAGCTCGGCCGCCGCTGATTGGAGCAACTTGGTTCGCGAAATAACCGAGTAGGCGCGTTTCCTCGTGGCCCAGCAGGTCCCCGCCTCGTAGGTAGCAAGTGCTGCAGCGCCAAGGAGCAGAAGCCATTTCCAAGGCACCAACGTTTCCATGGACATCCATAGGAGGATTACGTCACTGACGAGCCAAATAATAAGCGCCGTGAGAATGCAGGTCCCTACGATGAGGGCGCCGCAGAGTGCAAGTAGATTTACTGCCATTGCGTCTGTGCGAGGCAAAGGCACAGCTTGCACGTAACGGAGCGTGAGGGCAGGGGCAAGCGTGGCAACAAGGGCCGTGTAGACGGCCAACACGCCATAGTCCTCAGGAGTATATATGCGAGCAAGCCAAGGGATCGTGAGAAGGCCAATTAATCTGGCAGCGCCCGTCCCGAGCGCTAGGACAAACATCCCGCGTAGGACGCCGCCCGACTCGCCTTGGACCAGGCGAGCCCGCATTGCTGAAATGGCTCTTCGCAGCATGACTATCGTTCGCTCGATCGGAAATTAGCAGGCGTAGTATTTCCGATACCACCTCGCGAAGCGCATAAGACCGTCAGCTAACCCTACCTTGGGAGCGAATCCGAAGTCCCTCTTACTGGCTGTTATATCTGCATAGGTCGCGTAGACGTCGCCGGGCTGCATCGGTAGGAAGTTCTTTTCCGCTTTCTTGCCAAGTGCCGCCTCGAGTAAGGTGATCATCTCGAGCAACTGTTCGGGATTGTTATTGCCAAGGTTGTAGACACGATGCGGCGTCTCGTCGTTGAGTCCAGGGGCAGGGTTGTGGACGAGTGCTTCGATACCGTCGACGATGTCGTCAATGTAGGTAAAGTCGCGCTTCATGTCGCCGTGGTTATAGACATCGATACGCTTGCCGGAACGGATGGCGTTCGCGAACTTAAAATAGGCCATGTCAGGCCGGCCCCACGGGCCATACACCGTGAAGAATCGCAGCCCAGTGGTCGGGATGCGATAAAGATGTGCATATGTGCGGCACATCATCTCATCCGCTTTCTTCGTCGCGGCATACAGCGACACCGGGCTATCAACACGGTCCTCAATCGAGAACGGCTGCTTTGTGTTAGCCCCGTAGACCGAGGAGGATGAGGCGTAAATCAGATGCTTGACGCCATAGTGGCGGCAACCCTCCAGCACTGTTAGGGTGCCCGTTATGTTGCTGTCGACGTAGGCGAAGGGATTGTCGAGCGAGTATCGAACTCCAGCCTGCGCGCCCAGATGAAGCACGACGTCGAAAGCATTCTCGCGGAACAGCTGAGCCATGCCCTCGCGGTCAGCAAGATCAAGTTTCAGGAAGGAAAAGTTCGCGTTGCGCTGGAGCTGGACAAGGCGACCATCTTTCAGGCTGACATCGTAGTAGCTGTTGAGATTGTCGATGCCGAAAATCTCATGACCCGCGGCCAGGAGCCGGGCGGCACTATGAAAGCCTACAAATCCGGCGGCGCCGGTGATCAGAATTTTCATGTTCGTTTCTGCCTCAATCAGCACCGAAGAGGTCGCGGCTGTAGACGCGCTCAGCTACATCGCGGATCTCATCCGTGATGCGATTCGCGACGATGACATCCGCCTGCTCTTTGAACCGATCCAGTTCATTGACGACGCGCGAGCGGTAGAAGTCCTCTCCCTCAAGCACGGGCTCGTAGACGATGACTTCGATGCCCTTGGCTTTGATCCGCTTCATGATTCCCTGGATAGCGGAGGCCCGGAAGTTGTCCGAGCCGGCTTTCATAACTAAGCGGTAGATGCCGACCGTCCGCGGATTCCGTGCAATGATCTGGTCCGCAATGAAATCTTTGCGCGTCCGGTTCGAATCCACGATTGCCCGAATCAGGTGCTGCGGGACATCGCTGTAGTTGGCGAGCAGCTGCTTGGTATCCTTCGGCAAGCAATAACCACCGTAGCCAAAGCTAGGGTTGTTATAGTGGCCGCCGATTCGCGGATCCAATGAAACACCTTCGATGATCTGGCGGGTATCCAAACTATGCGTGCAGGCGTAGGTATCAAGCTCGTTGAAGTAGGCCACGCGCATAGCAAGGTAGGTGTTGGCGAACAACTTGATCGCCTCGGCCTCGGTCGAGTCGGTGAACAGCACCGGGACGTCCTTGGCGACAGCCCCCTCTTGAAGGATGGCCGCGAAACGCTCCGCGCGCGGGGAGCGTTCGCCGACCACGATGCGACTTGGATAGAGGTTGTCGTAGAGTGCGCGGCCCTCGCGCAGGAACTCCGGCGAGAAGATGACATTGTCTGTGCCGAGCGTCTCACGGATCCGACGGGTGTATCCCACCGGCACGGTGGACTTGATGATCATCACCGCGCTGGGATTGATCTCCTTCACGTCGCGGATGACCGACTCGACGGAGGATGTATCGAAGTAGTTGGTCTTCGGGTCGTAGTCGGTAGGCGTCGCGATGACAACGAAGTCGGCTCCGGCGTAGGCCTCCTGCTTGTCCAGCGTGGCCTTCAGATCGAGCTGGCGGTTGGCCAGGTAATCCTGGATTTCGCGGTCCTCGATCGGCGACCGGCGTGCGTTGATCGCCTCAACTCGTGCTGGATTGATGTCCAGGGCAGCGACGCTGTGGTTCTGGGCAAGCAAAACCGCATTTGAGAGGCCGACATAGCCCGTGCCGGCAACAGCAATCTTCATCAGACACTCCTTGTAACGACGACTCGGAACGACGTCGGCTCAGTACGCGTTCTTGTTCACAAAGCCCTTGAACACGGTCATCAGGATGATCCGCAGATCGAACCAGGGTGACCAGTTCTGCATGTAGTACAGGTCGTACTCCACGCGGCGTGCCATCTTCTCGACGGTATCGGTTTCCCCGCGCAGGCCGTTGACCTGGGCCCAGCCGGTGATGCCGGGCTTGACCCGGTGCCGCTGCATGTAGCGGTCTACCAGGGTCTTGTACTGCTCGTTATGGGCGATGGCGTGCGGACGCGGGCCGACGATGGACATCGAGCCCTGCAACACGTTGATGAACTGCGGAAGTTCGTCCAGGCTGGTTCGGCGCAGGAAGGCGCCGAACGGCGTCACGCGGGAATCATTCTTGCGCGCCTGGGTGACCTTGCCGTCTTCCTCCTGGTGCACCCGCATGCTGCGGAACTTCCACACCTCGATGGGCTTGCCGCCCAGGCCGTGGCGCAGCTGGCGGAAGAACACCGGTCCGGGCGAACTGAGCTTCACGCCGATGGCGATCGCGATCATCAGCGGCGAGATCATTAGCAGGATCAGCGAGGCCAGCACCTTGTCCATGGTGGCCTTGATCAGGTGGGCCGGGCCATCCAGTGGGCTGGAGCGCAGGTTCAGCACCGGAAGGCCGCCAATCTGCTCCACCGAATGGTTCAGCAGCTGCAGGCCGAACAGGTCGGGCAGCAGCTTGATGTCCGCGGTGGAGAAATCCAGTTGCCGCAACACGTAGGCGATCTGGCCCTGCTCGCGCATGGGCAGGGCGATCCAGACCTGGTCGATGTGCCGGGCCTCCACGAAGGCGGCCAGCCGGTCCACCCGGCCCATGGGGCGGATGCCATGCAATGCGCAACGGTCGGCGCTGGTGGCAAACCAGCCGACAACCTTGATGCCCATCCAGGGGTTACGGTGAAGCGTGTCGACGATGCGCTGTGCATCCGGGTTGCCACCCACGATCACGGCGGTACGCAGGTCCATGCCGCGTGCACGCGCCCACGAGGCGCAGCCGCGCAGCACGATACGGATGGAGGCGGCGCCGGCCAGGCTCAGGCCGAACCAGGCGCCAAGCCACAGCCGCGACAGTTCACCGATCATCTGGATCAGGGTCGTGTAGAACAGAACCCCGGTGCAGATCAGCAACCAGCACAGGCCCAGATGCATCAGCTCGGCGCCAAGGCCGCGGCCACGCCAGCTGCGGTAGAGGGAGGAGGACCCGAAGATCAGCAGGCCGAACAGCGTGGTGATCACCACCAGGCTGACGTAGTCCTTCTGCAAGTGCCAGGTGCCGAAGCGGATGCGGTACGCCAGCAGCGCGCCGCCGACGAGGATCAGCGGGTCCGCGATTCGTATCAGCGCACCGATGGCGGCCGTGAACTTGCTCGCCGTCCGAGGTGGGGCACTGGTTTCCGACCTGATTGGCATGAGCAGCATGGTATTTCCCCTTCATCCTTGTGCGTTGCCGGCAGCCGCCGGTTGGGGAGACTTGATGTTGCATTGCAACATCAAGTCTTGCAAGTCCTTAGTTTGTGCCCCCCGCTCATCCAGTCTGGGAGGCTATGTCAACGGGTTATGGATCTATGTATTCAATATTGTCAAAGTAAAAATGGCTGTCGCGTTCGCCGGTGAGCGAATAGAGGCTGTACTTGCGCTGCAGGCGTGCGCCACCATCGCGTACCAGCGGATGCCACATCAAACGCGAACGCACCTGGCTGGACCGGGGGAGCAGCAGGTCCATCGGCACGGACAGGTAAATGCCCTTGTCAAAGCTGCCTTCGCCGAACTCCGCCGACGAGACATCGGTCTTGGTGGCAAACGCACCCATCACCACGCCGTTGCGGAACATGCGCGAAACATCCAGGGTCACGCCCCAGTCGCCGGCCAGGTAGCGTCCAGCCGAGGTGGCCACCTGGACGCGGCCGTCGTCGCCGAAGTGGGTGTAAAGCGTCGCGTGTCCGGTCGCGACCTCGTAGTCGCGGAACGAGAACTTCTGGTCGAAGTCGCGCTGCTTGACCCAGTTGGCCTCCACGCCCAGTGCCCAGTGCTGGCCGACGGGACGGTACAGCAACTCGCCGCCCACGCCGCCGTACATCATCTCCAGCAGGCCCGCATAGGCCATGCCATACAGGTCACGGCCCAGTGCATGCACCGTGGTGACCTGGAAGTTCGGGATGGTGACGTCGGAGGTGGTGACGTAGTGGCGGATGTCGGTGCGGACGCGCGGCAGGTTGCTCGGGGCGTCGTACTTGAACTTGCGGAAGTTGTTGTGCACGTCCACCGCCGTGGTGGCGGTAAGCCAGGTGCTGTCATTGACCCGCAGGCTCGTGTGCAGGTTCGCGGTCAGCTGGTACAGGAAGAATCCGTCCGGACCACCGATGATTTCGTTCAGCCCAGGAGATACGTGGTAGTCGAAGAGCCGTCCTTTTGGCCCTTCGTAGACCACCTCGCCTTCACGCGAACTTCCAGGCGGATTGACCTCTACATGGCGCGCCATCTCCGGCAGATCGATATCCCCCAGTGCATAGGCGTTCAACGCATTTCGGGAGACGCTAGCCTGCGCGATAGGCATGCTCTGGCGCGTGTACTCCAGCGTTACCCAGTCGACGCTGGGATCGATAGCCGTATCCAGCACGCGCGCCGCCCGCCCGAGGCCCTCGGTCGGATAGAAATACTTCAGCTGATTACCATGCAGGACGACCTCGTGGTCGTTGACCTCGATCTTCTGCACGTAGAACGCGGCATTCCGCCACAGTTCGGCGGCGATGCTTTCCCAGCTGTGACCTTGGGTAAGTGGGTAGTCAGCCACAAAGGTTGCAGGCCCACCATTACGCTCAACGTTGGCGAGAGGTGCGTCGGATCCTGGCTCGCTGCGCAGCGGCGCTTTCGGTGGATCAAGCCAATGGGGTGGCCGAGGAGCTTGTTTCAGATTGCCACGCAGCACCAGGCTAGCTGTCAGTTCGTTACCCCGTTCCCACCCCAAGGTAAATCGAACTCCCGGACTCGGACTGTAATTGAGGCCGATGTTAATTCGTGAATCCTGAGGGAGCGGGCCTACACGGAAGTGCTCCTTGTCGTAATCGTGACCGTCATACTCAAGCTTGATGATGAGCGGCTTCCAAGGCGTTTGCCATGCGACGCCACCAAACGGCCCGAGCGGGCCGTGGAGCAAGGACTTGGTATTAAACGTGCCCGCGCCCTGACCCCGTGGACGGCGCGACTTGAAGCGGTCATCGATCCATCCAAGTGGGTTCGCAAGATCACCTTGACTACCAAGATATCCGGTAGCCAAGCCGAAACTGGCATCCATCGAGCCAAAGCGCTTGCTTGCTACCAGGTACTCTGCTGAGAACAGTCCGGTGCCACCGAAGTCGCGAACACCGAAGGAGACTTCAGGCAGCCACCGGCGTTCCTGCCAGAGGCGGACCTTGAAGTCGATGGATTTGTCTTTGTAGTTCTGGTCGCCGCTGAGCTCCTCCGGTCCATAGCGGACGCCCGCAACGTTGACGTACCTGTACGTCCCCTCAAACCATGGGAACGGCTGCATCGCCACGTTGTAACGGGTGTAGGGAGAGGTATGGCTTACGGTGAGAGCAAACTCGCCCTCGTCAGCCATGCGCGCCGTCGGGGTCTGCAACAGGCCGATGCCGCCCCAGTCGTTCTGCGTGGCCGGCACCTCGGCACGCAGCCCGCCGCATACCGCCAGGCTGAGCAGGCTCAGGGCGGGCAGGGCTCGGCGGCGGAGATTGTTGCGGCTCATGGCGTCACCAGCCCGTCGTGGGGCAGGGGCAGGGTGGCGAGGAAGGCGGTCATCGCGCCATCCAGCTCGGGCGCGAATTTCTCCGTGGCGCGTGCGCGCAGCGGCACATAGACGATGGCACCCGGTGCGAGGGCCAGCGGCTCGCTGCGATTCCACAGGGCGATACCGAGGGCGTGGATGCTGCCGTCGGGCTGCACCACATGGATCACGTCGCGGTTGGCCGCCTCACCATCCACGGTGCAATCGCGCAGGTAATCGGCCGCGTCGCGCAGCGGCACATGCGCCACCGCGCAGGGCTGGAGCACGGCGCCGACGATGGTCACCGTTGCCGGGCGCTTCGGAAAGTGGAAGCGGTCGCCATCGGCAAGCAGGCGGTTGCGGTCGCCCTTGCTCGCCTCCAGCCGCCGCGGGTTGCCTTCCAGCGGCAGCCGGCCGGTGGAAGGCAAGGCGGAAACCCAGGCATGCAGGGCACGGGCGCGTGCGGCCACGGCGTGCGGCGCATCGGTGGCCGTGGCCAGGGATTCCAGGTCATGGAGCAGGCCGGCGCGCAGCCGGACCTGTCGGGCAAGTTCATCCCTGCGGAAGACCGAGGCGCCCAGGGCATAGGCATCACGGCGCGGCATTGCGGCCACGACGGCGTCGTCGAAACGGCTGCCCTCGGGCAGCTGCAAGGTGCCGGCGCGTTGTACCGCGCCTTCGGCCGAAACCTGCAGCGTGCGGGGCTGGGCGGCGGAAGCGAAGGAAATGCAGGCCAGCAGGCCGGCCATGGCCATTACCCGCGATCGCATCATCGCGACCTCCGGCGGTAAGGCTTGATCAGGCTGATTTCGAGGTAGACATCCGGCGCGGCCAGCTGCCGGCTCTTCCACAGCACGCCGGTGGCCGGATCGACCCAGTAGGTATTGGTGCCTTCCACGCCGGGGCCTTCCAGGCGTTCCTCGTACTTGGCCAGGGTGCGGCTGCGTCCCAGCGGATCCGCCACGGTTTCCTGGCCCACCCGGCGCAGCTGGCCGGTGGCCGGCACGCCGTAGCGGTAGCCGCTGCGCCAGTCGTAGCGGCGGCTGACGGTGATGCCCGCCTCGCCCACCGTGCGCAGGTCGGTGAACGGGTTGTCGCCTTCGATCCGGGCCCCATCCAGGCCTGCGCGCAGGCCATGGGTGCCACAGAGCACGCCGCCCTCGCACAGGAACACGACGGCCTGCCGGCTATGCCAGGAAAGCCGCCCTTCGTCATCGTTGCCCAGCACCATCACCGCGCGGTACTGGCCATCGTCCATGAGCAGGCTGGCGTAGGGCAGGGCGGCTACCTTGGTTGCGGCCTCGGAGAGGTCGTCCTTGCCGGCCACGGCGGTACGAACGAAGTCCACACTGGTTTGCATCACCGTGCCGCAGCCGGCCAGCATCAGCACCAGCGCCAGGGAAACCAGGGCGCTGGTGCTTGCCGGAAACGGGCTGGAACCGGGGCGGCGGCGGGAGCCGCGGGCCCGATGGACGGTAGACGCGTGCACGGCAGCCGTCAATTATTGGAGATGTCGTTGCTGGTGGCAGCGGCGTTCCGGATGATGCCGGTGAATGGCAGCAGCTGGTTCACGAAGCGGCTCCAGCGGGTGATGCCAGCGGCACCCACGAACACCACGTCGCCGGGCAGCAGCTCGAACTGGCTCGCCACCGCAAATGCCGCGGGGGACTTGGCCTCCAGCTGGTAGACCACGGAAGGCTGCTGCTCCAAGGCATCAGGCTTGGCGCCGCGGATCACGTAAACCGCATTGCCATCCGCCGTGGCCTGCGCCAGGCCGCGTGCACGGCCCAGCGCCTGGCTGAGGCTGATGCTGCCGGTCTTGAAGTTCTGCGCGCCAGGCAGGTTGACCTCGCCCACCACGAAGACTTCCTTGGCATCCAGGAACGGGATGTAGATCTGGTCGTCCGCGCGCAGGTAGATCGGACGACCACCCAGGCGGGTGACGTCCAGCGTATAGGTCACGCCGTCACGCGTGAGTTGCACGCCGGAAAGGTCTGCCTGCGTGGGGTTGTAGCCAGTGCTGCTGATCGCATCCTGGAGCGTTTGAGGTGCCACCGTCAGGGGCACTGCGCGCGATTGCTGGACGGCGCCGGTCACCCACACCCGCTGGCTCGCATAGGTCAAGATCGAGACATCGACTTGAGGTTCATGGATCACCCGGGCCAGTTGCCGCGCAACACGTTCACGCAGCTCAGGGGGGGTGCTGCCAGCCGCTTGAAGCTTCCCAATGTAGGGGTAGAAAACCGTGCCATCACTTTGGACAACTCGGCCGGCCAAGGCGCCTTGCTGCTGTGAGCCGGCAGGGACGGTCAATTCCGGGTGTTCCCAAACCGTGATGTATAGCACATCCCCGACGCCGATCCGATAGGGTTCGGGCTGGTAGTTGAGTAGTTCCTGCGGAACGTGCTCTGCGGCACGCCCTGCCTGCTCCTGTGCGATCAGGCGCGGGGTAATGGCGACCAGGTCCAGCTGGTCATTACCGGAAGTTCGGATCTGGCCGGGGCCCGGCTTGGTGCGTGCCAGGTGCTGGCCGGGGGCCCAGACACAGCCGGAAAAGAAAAACGCCGCCATCAGCGCAAGCGCGCCGGACCGGTAGGCTCGATTCATGTCGCTTCCATTCGAGTTCACGGGGGAGGGGGCCCCGTACACAAAAAAGCCCGCCGGGCATCGAAGGCCGGCGGGCCTTGTGTCAAGACATCCAAGGCGGGCTATCAGCCGCCGGTGCCACCCGTGCCGCCGGTACCACCCGTGCCGCCAGTGCCACCGGTACCGCCGGTGCCACCCGTGCCCGGATCAGGACCCGGACCCGGGCCGGGGCCCGGACCAGGGCCCGGCTGGGCACGGTTGTCGTTATCGTCATTGATCACCGACAGCACGCCGATGGCCAGCGCGGTGCCAGCCGCAGTCCAGGCAACCGCTTCGCCATCGACGCCGCCACCCGCAGCGGTGTCGCTGCCCGCCGCATCGCCGCTCTCTTCCTGCTGGGTGCTACCGGAATCCTGCGCAAACGCGTACGGCTGCGCGACCAGACCCAGTGCGATGGCCAGACCGATCAGTTTGGTCTTCATGGGGGAAACTCCGTTTCAAGATGGACGGGCTACTTCACAGGCCAGACCATAAGCGTGCCCAGGGGGGCTTGTCAATCAGTGGTTTATGCACGAAACCTTCACGCTGTCGCGCTGCAGCATCGGGTTTCATCGGGTAAGCTTGCGCGCGGCCGGACGTACTGCGCTCCGGGACTATTGGCACGAATTAGCGCGGGGACCGGCGTTAGTGTTCAGAAAGATCCTGTTTGTCTGTGTGGGCAATATCTGCCGCAGTCCCACGGCGGAACTGCTGATGCGCCACCGGCTGCAGGGGCGCCCGGGTGTGGAAGTGTCGTCCGCGGGCCTGCAGGCTCTGGTGGGGCGGCCGGTCGATCCGGAAGCGGCCGCCCTGCTGCGCGAGGCGGGCATCGACCCCGACGGGCACCAGGCGCGGCAGGCGACGCCCTCCATCCTGGCCGCAGCGGACCTGGTTCTGGTCATGGAGCACGCCCACCAGACCAGGATTGCGCGCGAAGTGCCCCAGGTCAGCGGCAAGACCTTCCTCCTCGGCAAGTGGCGGGGGCAGCGCGAGATCCCCGACCCGTACCGCCAGCATCGCGAAGCCTTCGAGCACGTGTACCAACTGATTGATGATTGCGTCGACAGCTGGCTCCCCTACATCAAGTGATGTTGCCGGCGTCACGTTCCCCCGGTCTTACAAATCTGGAAGAGAACTATGGGCAAGGAAAAGGCAGCGGTAACGCCCGCCACTGAAGACGAGATCGACCTGCGGGAACTGGTCGGGGTACTGATTGACCGCAAGTGGTGGATCATCGCTACCACGGCAATCTTTTTCGTGCTGAGCGTGGCCTATGTACTGTTGGCCGCGCCGGTGTACCGCGCCCAGGCGATGGTGCAGGTCGAATCGAAGATGCCCAGCATTCCGGGCTTGTCTGACCTGACTTCGTTGGCCGGTGGCGGCAGTGTCGCGTCTACCACCGAGGTGGCTCTGCTTCGCTCGCGCACCGTCGTTGGCTCGGCAGTTGATCAGTTGAAACTCGACATCTTCATTGAGCCGTATAGATTCCCTCTGATTGGCGGTGCATTGGCCCGCTGGTTTACTCCGCTCGAAGGGGGGGAGGTTGCTGAGCCATTCCTGGGCTTGGATAGCTTTGGCTGGGGAGGGGAAGCCCTTGAGTTCCAGCGTCTGGAGGTGCCTCAGGCTCTTGTCGATAGCGAGCTGACCCTTGAGGTGCTCGACGATCAGGGCGCTTACGTACTGCGTGATGAAGACGGCGATGAACTGGTGAGGGGCCGGGCGGGCGAGCCCGCAGAGCGTGGCTCCGTGCTGGCCGAAGTCTCGACCCTCCATGCCAATCCGGGCATGAGGTTCAAGGTCGTCAAGGCTCGTCGCCTGGACGTCGTGGCCGCTCTGCAGCAAGACATCAATGTTGCGGAGCAGGGCAAGGAATCCGGCATTCTCCTTGTCACCTACGAAGATACCGATCCGGCGCGCGCTGAAGCTGTAGTGCAGAAGATCGTTGAGGCCTATGTCCGCCAGAACGTCGAGCGCAGCTCGGCCGAGGCGGCTGCCCAGCTGCAGTTCGTCAAGGACCAGCTGCCCACCGTGCGCAAGCAGGTGGAGGAAGCGCAGGAGGCCATGGCCCGTTACCAGTCCTCGGCCAACTCCGTGGACATCACCATGCAGACCAAGGGCCTGCTGGAGCAGGAGGTCGCGGTTGAAACCAGCATCCAGCAGCTGCGCCTGAAGCAGGCGGAGATGGATCGCAGCTTTACCCGCGATCACCCTGCCTACCGTGCCCTGCTGAGCCAGATTGGCGAGCTGGAGGCACGCAAGGCCAGCTTCCGCCGCCAGGTCAGCGAGCTGCCGGATACCCAGCAGGAACTGCTGCGCCTGACCCGCGACCTGCAGGTCAGCAACGAGCTCTATACCGCCCTGCTGAACCAAGCCCAGCAGCTGGATGTGGCGCGCGCGGGCACGGTGGGCAATGTGCGCATCGTCGATCCGGCCGTGGCTGACACCTCCAACCCGGTCAAGCCGCGCAAGGCGCTTGTGGTGCTGGTGGCGACGATGCTGGGCGCATTCCTTGCCATCGCCTTCGTGTTCGTCCAGCGCATGCTCAACCCGGGCATCGAGGACCCGGCCGTGATCGAGGAGCTGGGCCTGCCGGTCTATGCGGCCATCCCGCTGAGCAACTCCAAGGCGCTGCCGACGGCCAAGCGTGACCGCCTGGGTGTGCACCATATCCGCGCCGACGGCCGCCAGCACCTGCTGGCCGTCGACGAGCCTGCGGACCTGGCGGTGGAGGCGCTGCGCAGCCTGCGCACCAGCCTGCACTTCGCCATGCTGGAGGCCAAGAACAACATCCTCACCATCTCCGGTCCGCGTCCGGGCGTGGGCAAGACCTTCGTCTCCTCCAACCTCGCCGCGGTGATCGCCCAGGCCGGGCAGCGGGTGCTGGTGGTCGATGCCGACATGCGCAAGGGCACCTTGCACAAGCTGCTGGGCATCAGCCACAAGAACGGCCTGTCCGACGTGCTGGTCGGCAAGCTGGACCTGGATGCGGCCATCCACGCGGTGCCGGACCTGCCGAACATGCACTACATCGTGCGCGGTGACATCCCGCCGAACCCATCCGAGCTGCTGATGCACCCGCGCTTCAAGCAGATCGTCGAGACGCTGGCGCCGCGCTACGACCTGGTGATCATCGATACCCCGCCGATCCTTGCGGTGACCGATGCGGCCATCGTCGGCGCCCACGCCGGTTCGACCCTGCTGGTGACCCGCTTCGGCCTCAACCAGGCCAAGGAGATCCTGCTCACGCTCAAGCGCTTCGAGCAGAACGGCGTGCAGGTCAAGGGCACGATCTTCAACGCGGTGGAGAAGCGCGCCACCGGCTACTACAGCTACGGCTACTACGAGTACAAGGCGGCCGACGCCTGATGTAGCGAAAGCAGGCCGGTACCCGTTGCCGGCCTGCTAACCTTTGCGCCATGGGTTACGAACGTTACGAGCCGGCCACCGCGCCGGGTCCCGGCTGGCGCGAACGCCTGGGGCAGTACTGGAAGCTGGTCCGCGGCGACCGCCCGATCGGCGTGCTCCTGCTGCTGTGGCCGACCTGGTGGGCGCTGTGGCTGGCCGCCGGCGGCGTGCCGGATCCCTGGACCCTGTTCGTGTTCACCGCCGGCGTGTGGCTGACCCGCTCGGCCGGCTGCGTGATCAACGACTACGCCGACCGCTGGCTCGATCCCAGGGTCGAGCGCACCCGCGACCGCCCCCTGGCCACCGGCGCCGTCTCCGGCCGCGAGGCGCTGGCGGTGTTCGCGGCACTGATGCTGGTGGCCTTCGCCCTGGTGCTGACGCTCAACCTGCTGACCATCCTGCTCAGCTTCGTCGGCCTGTTCCTGGCGGCCACCTATCCCTACCTGAAGCGCTACACCTACCTGCCGCAGGTCTACCTGGGCATGGCCTTCGGCTGGGGCATCCCGATGGCCTTCGCCGCGGTGCAGGGCGAGGTGCCGGCGCTGGGCTGGCTGCTGTACTGCGCCAACATCCTCTGGTCCACCGCCTACGACACCTGGTACGCGATGGTCGATCGCGAGGACGACATCCGCGCCGGTTCCAAGTCCACCGCCATCCTGTTTGGCGACCTCGACCTGGTGGCCCAGGGCGTGCTGTACGCGCTGGTGCTGGTCGCCCTGGCCCTGGTCGGCCGCCAGGCCGGGCTTGGCATGGCCTACTGGGTGGCCCTGGGCGTGGCCGCGGTGCTGGTGGTGCAGGAGTTCGTGATGGCCCGCCACCGCGAGCGCGGCCCCTGCTTCCGCGCGTTCCTGCACAACAACTGGGTGGGCGCGGCGATATTCGCCGGCATCGCCGCGCACTACCTGATAGCCGGCTGAGCCGGCCGGCCCGCCGCGCCACCCCGGATCCCTGCCCTCCCCTCGCCGTGTTGCGGCGCAAGATGAAACCGCGGGCGGCATTGGGTAACGTTACCTGAGGCCGGCAGAGGCGGGGGCGATTGCGCCGCCGCGCCGGAGACGCCACGGGCTGAGGAGGATCGGATGTTGGATCGCGTGTTGCGCAACGCGTGCGGGTGGCTGCTGGCTGCCGCGCTGTTCGCGCCGTGCCCCTCGGGCGCCGCCGAAGGGCCGTGGAACGTGGAGGCGCTGTCCGGGGGCATCGGCCTGGAGAAGCCGCTGGCGGAGGCCTCAGCCCTGCGCGCGGCGGCGGACTGGACCGTGCATGGCTGGGTCCGCGCGGACGAGGTGCCCGCCGGGCGCATGCTGCTGGCCGGCCACGGCGATCCGCAGGGCGCGGGGCGGTTCTTCCAGAGCGACGGCGGTGCGCTCGGGTTCTGGTTCGGCGACGGGCGCAGCGTGGAATCGCAGGCGCGGCTGCAGCCCGGGCGCTGGCACTTCGTCGCCGCGGTCGCCCAGGGCGGCCGCCTGGCCCTGTACCTGGACGGGCGCCGCGTCGCCGGGGGCGACGCACCGGCGGCAGCGGTCGCGCCGAAGCTGGTGTTCGCCCCGCACCTGCAGCCCTGGCCGCAGGCGCCGCACTTCGCCGGGCGCATCGCCGGCTTCACCTGGGAGCCGCGTGCGCTCGATGCGCGGGCCCTGGCCGAGGCCGGCTGGCAGCCGCCCGACGACGGCCTGACCCGCTACGAGCAGGCCTCGCCGGCGTGGCCGGTGCAGACGCGGCAGCAGGCCGGGCAGGTGACGCCGCAGCCGCCGGCGACGCTGCCGCGCAGCCGCGCCGGGTTCGACGCGCCGCGGGCCACGCCGCCGGCCGCCGGCGCGGCGCTGCAGCCGCTGGATGCGCACACCTGGACGGTCGCGCGCTGGCGCCTGGCGTCCGCGCGCGACGTCGGCCCGGCCGGCGGCGCCGCACTCTCGCGCCCCGGCGCCGCGGCCGGCGGGCCCTGGCACGAGGCCACCGTGCCGGGAACGGTGCTGGGCACGCTGGTGGACCGCGGGGTGTACCCGGACCCGGACCACGGCCTCAACAACATGGCCATCCCCGAGGACCTCAACCGCCAGGACTGGTGGTACCGCAGCGAGTTCGACGCGCCGGCCGCGCTCGCCGGCCGGCAGCTGCGCCTGGATTTCAACGGCATCAACTACGCCGCCGAGGTCTGGCTCAACGGCCAGCGCCTGGGCCACATCCGCGGCGCCTTCGCGCGCGGCCGCTTCGACGTCACCGGGCGCCTGCTGCCCGGGCGCCGCAACGTGCTGGCGGTGCGGGTCTCGCCGCCGCCGCACCCGGGCGTGCCGCACGAGCAGTCGCTGGCCGGCGGCGTGGGCGAGAACGGCGGCATGCTGGTGCTCGACGGCCCCACCTTCGTCGCCAGCGAGGGCTGGGACTGGATCCCCGCCGTGCGCGACCGCAACACCGGGCTGTGGCAGGACGTGCGCCTGCATGCCGGCGGCGCGGTCGCCATCGGCGACGCCTGGGTGGCCAGCACCGTGGCCGCCGACCACCGTACCGCCGAGCTGGCCATCGAGGTTCCGCTGGAGAACGACACCGCGGCCGCGGTCGAGGGCGAGCTGTCCGTCGCGTTCGACGGCGTGGACCTGCGCAGCGCGGTGGTCGTGCCGCCGGGCGGCACCACCGTGAAGCTCGATGTCGCCCGCTTCCCGCAGCTGCGCGTGCAGCAGCCGCGGTTGTGGTGGCCCAACGGCTACGGCGCGCCGGAGCTGTACACCCTGCACCTGGCCTTCCGCACCGGCGGCGCCGAGTCCGACCGCAAGGCCGTGCGCTTCGGCATCCGCGAGGTGAGCTACGAACTGTCGCTGTTCGACGCCGAAGGCCGCCTGCGCCGGGTGGAGTACAGCCCGGCGCGCGAACCGGGCCGGCGCGTGGTCGACGTGCGCCACGAAGCCATCCGCAAGGCGCCCGGCGGCTGGGCGCAGTCGCTGCTGCCCGGCGCGGAGGCCTCGCCGGCGCTGCGACCGCTGCACGACACGCGGCTGGCGCCGTACCTGGCCTTGCGCGTCAACGGCGTGCGCATCGCGGTCAAGGGCGGCAACTGGGGCACCGACGACTGGCGCAAGCGCAGCTCGCGCGAGCGGCTGGAGCCCTACTTCCGCTTGCAGCGCGACGCGCACATGAACGTGATCCGCAACTGGGTCGGGCAGAGCACCAATCCGTCCCTGTACGAGCTGGCCGACGAGTACGGCATGCTGGTGTTCAACGACTTCTGGGCCTCCACCCAGAACTACAACCAGGAGCCGGCCGACGAGGCGCTGTTCCTGGCCAACGCGGCCGACGTGGTCCGCCGCTACCGCAGCCACCCGTCGATCGTGCTGTGGTTCGGCCGCAACGAGGGCGTGCCGCCGCCACTGCTCAACGAGGGCCTGGACGAGCTGGTCGCGCGCCTGGACGGCACCCGCCTGTACATGGGCAGCTCCAACGAGGTCAACCTGCAGGGCAGCGGCCCGTACAACTACCGCGAGCCGGAGGAGTACTTCACCCGGCTGGCGCAGGGGTTCTCGGTGGAGGTCGGCACGCCCTCGTTCGCCACCCTGGAGGCGTTCCGGGCGATGGTGCCCGAGGCCGACCGCTGGCCGATCAGCGACGCCTGGGCCTACCACGACTGGCACCAGGCCGGTAACGGCGATACCGCCAGCTTCATGCGCGCGCTGGAGCGCAAGCTGGGCCAGGCCACCGGGCTGGAGGACTTCGAGCGCAAGGCGCAACTGCTCAACTACGAGACCCACCGCGCCATCTTCGAAGGCTTCAACGCGCACCTGTGGGAGAAGAACAGCGGCCGGCTGCTGTGGATGAGCCACCCGGCCTGGCCCAGCCTGATGTGGCAGATCTACAGCCACGACTACGACACCCACGCGGCCTACTACGGCGCCCGGAAGGCCGCCGCGCCGCTGCACCTGCAGATGAACCTGCCGGGCCGCGACCTGGCCGTGGTCAACAACACCGCCGCCGCCCACACCGGCCTGCGCGCCCACGTGTCCGCCTGGGCGCTGGACGGGCGCGCGCTGGGCCGTGGGGAAGCGGCGGTGGATGCCGCGCCGGTGGCGGTCACGCCGGTACGCACCGCGCTGGACCTGGGCGCGATCGTGGCCCGCGAGCGCGTGGCCATCGTCGCCCTGGAGCTGCGCGACGCGACCGGCACGGTGCTGGACGACAACGTCTACTGGACCGCCGCCACGCCGGAGGACCTGCGCGCGCTGGAAGGGCTGCCCCGGGTGGCGCTGCAGGCGCAGGTGGCCGCGGCCGGGCCCGGGCGGCTGGAGGTGAACCTGCGCAACCCGGCGCCGGTGGCGGTGCTCAACGCCAAGCTGACCCTGGTCGACGCACGCGGGGAACGCATCCTGCCGGCGTACTACAGCGACAACTACCTGCACCTGCCGCCGGGGCAGTCGCGCACCGTCGCCATCGAGGTGCCGCGCGGCACGATGCCCGACGGCGCGCGGGTCACCCTGCGCGGCTGGAACGTCGAGCCGGCCACGGCCGAACCCGCCGCCGTGCCCGCCCCGGCCACCACCACCGCGTCCGCACAGGAGTAGACCCATGCACTTCGCTGGCCAGCAGGAACCCGGAGCGCCAGGCTCCGCCACCGCCTCGACCCGGCTGCTGCCGCTGGTCATCGCCCTGTTCTTCGCCTGGGGCTTCTGCACCGTCCTGGTGGACGTGCTGATCCCCAAGCTCAAGGCCACCTTCTCCCTCGGCTACGCCGAGGCGATGCTGACCCAGTTCTGCTTCTTCCTGGCCTATTTCCTCGTTTCCATCCCCGCCGGCCTGCTGGTCAGCCGCATCGGCTACCTGCGCGGCATCGTGCTGGGCCTGCTGGTGATGGCCGGCGGCTGCCTGATGTTCTCCCCGGCCGCGTCCATGGGCTGGTACCCGGCGTTCCTGGCCGCGCTGTTCGTGCTGGCCGGCGGCATCACCATCGTGCAGGTGGCCGCCAACCCCCTGGCGGCCGGCCTGGGCGACCCGGCGCGCGCGCACAGCCGCCTCACCCTGGCGCAGGCGTTCAACTCCGTGGGAACCATGCTCGGCCCGCTGTTCGGCTCGGCCATGATCCTGGCCGCGGGCGTGAGCGAGCCGGCGCCGGGCATGGATGCGGCCGCGCTGGCCGCCTTCCGCGTGGAGCAGGCCGGCCACGTGCGCGTGCCGTACATGATCATTGCCGCGGTGCTGGTGCTGCTGGCGGCACTGTGCTGGTGGGTGCGGCGCGCCCCGGTGCCGGCGGTGCGGCCGGTGAACCAGGGCGACTACCTGCGCCTGCTGGCCATCCCGCGGCTGAGCCTGGGCGCGCTGTCCATCTTCCTCTACGTCGGTGCCGAGGTCGCCATCGGCAGCGCGCTGGTGAACTACCTGATCATGGCCGGGGCCACCGATTCCGAGCACGCCGCCGGCAACCTGATCTCGGTGTACTGGGGCCTGGCGATGGTCGGGCGCTTCGTCGGCTCGTGGGTGCTGCGCTTCGTGGCGCCGGGCCTGGTGCTGGCCGCGTGCGCGGTGGGCGCCGGCACGCTGGCGGTGCTGGCCGCCACCACCCTGGAAGGCACCGCCGCGGCCGTGGCGATCCTGTCCATCGGCCTGTTCAACTCGGTGATGTTCCCGACCATCTTCACCCTGTCCATCGACGGCCTCGGCGAGGACACCGCCGGCGGCTCGGGGATCCTGTGCCTGGCCATCGTCGGCGGCGCGGTGGTGCCGCTGCTGATGGGCCTGGCCGCCGACCGCATCGGCCTGGCCCTCGCGCTGCTGGTGCCGGCGGCCTGCTACGGCTGGATCGCCTGCTACGGACTGCTGGTGAAGTGGGGCCTCATCGGCGCTCCGCGCGCCACGGCCACCGCCGTGCCCGACGCATGACCTGAGCGGTGCCGCGCGCGCCCCGGCGCCGGCCGGGGCGGTCGCAGCTGCCGCGCATAGCGAAGATATCGTTACCTCAACTGCGGCCCGGCCGCGCATGCAGACCACCCTGGGAGGGGCACATGAAGCAGTCGCACCATCGTAGGAAGCCGCTGGCGACGTCGATCGCCGTCACCCTGTTCGGCCTGGCCGGGACCATGCCGGCGCTGGCGCAGGACGCCGCCCCGCCGCCGCCGCAGGAGGGCGCGGTCGAGCTGGACCGCATCGTCGTGCGCGGCGTGCGCGGCGCGCAGGCCACCGCCATCAACACCAAGCGCGACGCGCTCCAGATCGTGGATTCGATCTCGGCCGAGGACATCGGCAGGCTGCCGGACATCACCATCACCGACTCGCTGCAGCGCGTGACCGGCGTGCAGATCCGCCGTTCGGCCGGCGAGGGCGCGCAGGTCAACATCCGCGGGATGCCCCAGGTGCAGACCACGATGAACGGCGAGCTGTACCTGGGCGCCGGCGGCGGCGACCAGTTCGGCCAGCCCAACCTGGGCACCGCGCAGGCCGATTTCGTGGACGTGCCGCCGACCCTGTTCGACGGCGTGGACGTGATCAAGTCGCAGACCGCGGCCGACCTGGAAGGGGGCATCAGCGGCACCATCTCGCTGCGCACGCGGCGCCCGTTCGACCTGCCCGAGGGCGTGACCGCCAGCGGCCAGGCCGAGGCCTCGTACGGCGACGCGGTGGAGGAGGTCAACGAGCTGTACTCCGGGCTTTTCAGCTACCGCAACCAGCGCTGGGGCGCGCTGCTGTCGGTGTCGTATTCCGATGCCACGCTGGAGAACAAGCGCCCCAGCGTCTGGAGCAACGGAGCGCAGAAGGCCAGCGAGGCCGACGTGGGCTTCGACTTCAACGGCGACGGAGCCATCGGCGGCGACTTCGATCCGGAAGGGTTGCCGCGGGACTACTTCTACAACTGGGTGGCCACCGAGCTGGAGAACCGCCGCACCGAGCGCCAGCGCACCGGCGTCAACGGCTCCTTCCAGTTCCTGGTCAACGACGCGCTGACCCTGGTAGCCGATGCCGCGTACACGAAGCTCGAGGACCTCAACACCTCGGTCGCGGCGCAGCTGCACACCGGATGGGCCACCAACCAGCTGCAGCCCGGTTCCATCGTCGATCCCAATGGCGTGCTGGAGTACGGCGTGTTCGACTACAGCCGTTTCCAGGCCCATTCGCTGGCCGCGCCCAGCGAGTCGGAGTCGCTCAACACCAACCTGGAGCTGCGCTTCGACAACGGCGGGCCGTTCCGCGGCACCCTGCGCTGGGTCCATGGCGACTCGGAGCGTCGCTACACCGAGGCCCGCGCAGACTCGCTGGTGACCCGCGGCAGCGAGATCACTTTGCCCGACGGCAGCACGGTGTGGGCCAACGCCAACGGCCTGGAGTCGGTAAGCGCGGCGATCGACTTCCGCGGCCGCCATCCGCAGCTGGAGATGCTCACCGACGTCTCCGACCCGGCCAACTGGCAGCTGATGTCGACCTGGGCCCAGGGCAACCGGATCAAGGCCACCCTGGATGCGTTCCGCGGCGACGGCGTGTTCGAGTTCGAGGACGGCGTGGTGCGCTCGCTGCAGTTCGGCCTGCGCCATGGCGAGCGTGACTACGACTACACCGCCTACCGCTACCTGTCGCCGGTCTCGCCCGGGCCCTGCGATCCGGCCGACCGCGCGCTGTACTACTTCAAGGACCCGCTGATCGTCGACGCCTGCACCGGCTTCGCCGAAGCGCGGCTGCTGCCGTTCGAGTCGATCCCGGGGTACTGGGCCCGGTTCAACGACTTCGATCCGATCCGGATCACCGGTATAGGCGCCGGCCTGCCCGCGGTCGATCCCCAGGCGATGAAGGATCCGGTCGCCTACCTCGACAGCCTGTACCCGGGCAACGTGGCCTACATGCATGCACCGGATTCGTTCCGGGTCGAGGAGAGGACGCTCTCCGGCTACGTCATGGCCAACCTCGAGGGCACCACCGGCGCCAACGGCATCCCCTGGCAGGCCAACGTCGGCGTGCGCGTGCTGCGGACCGAGACCGGCATCGACCAGTACCAGGTCGACGGCGGCGACTACATCGGCAGCCACGACTGGAACGGCGTCAATCCCGCCAGCGGCGTGAACCGGATCGACAAGACCCGCACCGACGTACTGCCGGCGCTGAACCTGGCCTTCGACCTGTCCGACGAGCAGAAGCTGCGCTTCGGCTACAACAAGGCGATCGCCCGCCAGAGCCTGCCGGACCTCGGCCGCGGCCTGGTGGTGTTCTACGCCGCCAATGGCACGCCGCCGCGCAACCCGGACCTGCCGCCGGACGCGGCGCTGTTCCTCAATGGCCGCGCCGGCAACCCCGACCTGGAGCCGTTCAAGGCGGACTACTACAACACTTCGTGGGAGTGGTACTTCGCCGATGCCTCGCTGCTGAACATTGGCGTGTTCCTGATCGACGTGGCCAACTCGCCGGCCAGCGTGACCCGGGTCGAGCCGATGCCCGACGCCGACGGCGTGGTCCGCGACGGCGGGCCGGTGCAGCGCGTGGTCAATGGCGGCAGCGGCACCATCAAGGGCTTCGAGGCCGGCTACCAGCAGGCCTTCGACTTCCTGCCGGGCTGGCTGTCCGGCTTCGGCGTGAACCTCAACTACACCTACTCCGACGCCGACACCAACGGCCAGGACATCGACGGCAACACCCTGCCGGTGGGCGACAACTCCAAGCACCAGTACAACGCGGTGCTCTGGTACCAGAAGGACCGCCTGCAGGCGCGGCTGGCCTACAACTGGCGCAGCCGTCGCTACAGCGAGCTCAACACTGCCGCCTGGGGCGACGCGCTGGCGATCTGGAACGAGTCGGTGGGCTACCTCGATGCCTCGCTCAGCTACGACATCACTCCACGCTTCACGGTCTACGTGCAGGGCACCAACCTTACCGGCGAGAGCGAGCGCCGCTACGCGCAGTGGAGCAACCACTACTACGACCAGAACATATTCGAGCGCCGCTACTACGCCGGCGTGCGCTTCCGCTTCTGACCGGCCACCGCCGCCCGGCCCGCCCTCCCTCCCCTCCGGGGCGGGCGGGGCGGCGGCATCGCGCGGCCGCTGCCGTATGCTGCGCCGCGGCCGGCACCTGCCGCGTTCGGCCGCGCCTTCGCCCGGCGCGGCCGCCTTCTTTCCTCCGTCCGCCAGCGAGGCCCGCATGACTTCCATCGCTCCCCTGCCCCGGCTCGTGGTCTTCGGCGAGGCGCTGACCGACTTCGTGCGCACGGGCGAGGCGAGCTGGCGCAGCGTGGCCGGCGGCGCCTGCTGGAACGTGGCGCGGGTGGCCGCCACCCTGGGCCTGCCGACCGGCTGGGGCGGGGCGGTGAGCGAGGACTTCCTCGGCCGCGAGATCGTGGACAAGTCGCGCGAGGCGGGCCTGGACCTGCGCTTCCTGCAGGTGGTGGCGCGGCCGCCGCTGGTGGCGATGGTCCACGAGCTGTCGCCGCCACGGTACTTCTTCCTCGGCGAGGGCGCGGCCGACCTGGCCTTCGACGCGGCGCGCCTGCCCGCCGGCTGGGAAGCGGCCTGCGAGTTCGCCCATTTCGGCTGCATCAGCCTGGTGCGTCAGCCGCTGGGCGCGCAGCTGGTGGCGCTCGCGCAGCGTCTGCACGCGGCCGGCGTGCCGCTGAGCTTCGATCCCAACTGCCGCAACCTGATGGGCGCGGACTATCCGCCGCTGTTCGAGCGCATGGCCGCGCTGGCGCGGGTGGTCAAGCTCTCGGACGAGGACCTGCGGCACGTCTACCCGTCGCTGCCCGTGGACCAGGCCCTGGCGCGCGTGCGCGGGCTGGCGCCGCAGGCGGTGCTGCTGTACACCCGCGGCGGCGAGGGCATGAGCGTGCACCCGCCCGGCGGCGCGGGCTTCGAGCAGCCCGCCTTCGCCGTGCCGGTGGCCGACACCGTCGGCGCGGGCGATGCCTGCGTGGGCGGGTTCCTGGCCAGCCTGCTGGCGCGCCCGGACGCCGGCCTGGCCGGGCACGCGCGCTTCGCCGCGGCCACCGCCGCGGTGGCCTGCACCCGCGCCGGCGCCTATGCGCCGACGCGGGCGGAGGTGGAGGCGCTGCTGGCCTCGGCGTGACCGCGCCGGTCGCCTAGGCGAGGACCCGCAACACTTCGTAGCAGGCGCCCATGGTGTGGTAGTCGGTCTTGCCGGCCGGGCTCTTCTCGTCGTCGTACTTGCGGTTGTCGCGGGTGAGGATGCGGTACCAGGCGCCGTGCCGGTGGTCCACGAAGTGGGCCCAGCTGTAGCGCCACAGGCGGTCGTACCAGTCCCAGTAGCCGGCCTCGCCGGTGCGCTCGCCCAGCAGCGCCGCGGCGGCCAGCGATTCGGCCTGCACCCAGAAGTACTTGTCCTCGTCGTAGAAGCGGCCTTCCGGGTCGTTGCCGTAGACCAGGCCGCCGTGCGCGGCGTCCCAGGCCATGGCCACCGCGCGGTCGAACAGTTCGCGCGCGCGCGGCAGGTGCCAGTCCGCCGGCGCGTGCCGGTCCAGGATCAGCAGCAGCTTGGCCCACTCGGTCTGGTGCCCGGGCTGGAAGCCCCACGGCCGGAAGATGTTGCTGCGGTCGCCGCGGTTGTAGTCCCAGTCCACGCTCCAGTCGGGCCCGTAGTGTTCCCAGACCAGGCCCCCGGCCAGCGTGGCCTGGCGCAGGGTCATGTTGTGCGCCAGCAGCGCGGCCCGCTCCAGGTAGCGGCGCTCGCCGGTGGCCTCGAACGCCGCTAGGAAGGCCTCGCATGCGTGCATGTTGGCGTTCTGGCCGCGGTAGGGCGACAGCCGCCAGTCGGCGGTGGCCTCGTCGGCGTACAGGCCGTGCTGCGGTTCCCAGAAGCGCTGTTCCATCAGCGTCCAGGTTTCGTCCAGCCACCCGCGCGCCTCGCCGATGCCGGCCTCCAGCGCCTTGGCGTAGGCCAGCACCACGAAGGCCAGGCCGTAGCAGTGGTTGGTGGCGTCCACCGCCTGGCCGTCGCGCAGCAGCCAGGCGTAGCCGCCGGTGCGCGGGTCGCGGTGCGCCTCGCGCAGGAAGGCCACGCCGTGCGCGACCGCGTCGCGGTAGGCGGGATCGCCGAAGGCCTGCCACGCCATCGCGTAGTTGAAGACGAAGCGCGTGCTGCTGACCAGGTGGCGGGTGCGGCGGTCGTAGACGGCGCCGTCGTCGCGGAAGAAGTGGAAGAAGCCGCCGTCCGGGTCGATGCAGCGCGGATGGTAGAAGGCCATGGTGTGGCGGACGTGGTCCAGCAGGAACGCCCGCGAGCGGAAATCGGGCGTGGGGCCGTGGCCTGCCTGCGCTGCCGTCATGCGTGGCTCTCGTGTCTTGGATGGAGATGGCCGCCTCGCCGGAAAGCCTTGCGCGACGGGCGTGGTAAGGTTACCTCATCGCCCGCCCTGGCGCATGGTGCGGCGCCGCAATCAGCCGGGCGCGGCCGAGGACTGGCGTCTGACCAGCGCGTACTTCATCACCTGGTGCGCCGCTTCGCGGCTGCGGCCGGCGCGGCGGTCGCGGATGCGCTCCAGCAGCGCGGACACCGCGGCCTTGCCCATCGCGGTCACCGGCTGGCGGATGGTGGTCAGTTCCGGCCACAGCGTGGTGGCCACGGGCGTGTCGTCGAAGCCGACCACGCTCAGCTCGCCGGGGATGCGCAGGCCCATGCCGTGGGCCACGGCCATCGCGCCGGCGGCCATGTCGTCGTTGCTGCAGAAGATCGCGGTCGGGCGCTGCGGCAGGTCCAGCAGCTGGCGCGCCGCCGACAGCCCGGAGCGGTAGGTGAACAGCCCCGGCGCCACGTAGGCGTCGGGCACGGCGATGCCGGCCTCGGCCATGGTGTCGCGGAAGGCCTGCAGGCGCAGCTGCGCCGGGGTGTGCTTCGGGTCGCCCTGGATGAAGCCGATGCGGGTGTGGCCCAGGTCGAGCAGGTAGCGGGTCATCGCCCGCGCGCCCTGGTAGTCGTCGATGCGCACCGAGGGCACGTCCTGCATCGGCGCGGCGGTGGCCACGGCCACCACCGGGATCCCGCGCTCGTCGAGCTCGCACACGGTCTGCGGCGAGTCGCACAGCGGCGGCGGCAGGATGACGCCGTCAACGCCCGCCTCCAGCAGGCGCTGGGTCGCCGCGCGCTGGCTCTGCATGCCGGCGCATTTCTCCACCAGCACCTGCACGCCGCTGAGGCTGCTCTGCTCGAGGATGCCGAGCATCAGTTCGTTGAGGTAGGCGGCGCTGGGGTTGCTGTACAGCACGCCCACGCGCGCCGAGCCGGTGGTGCGCAGCGAGCGCCCGGCCAGGTTGGGGCGGTAGTCGAGTTCGCGCACCGCCGCCTGCACCCGTTCCCGCAGTTCCACCGCCACGCGGGTGCTGCCGTTGATCACGCGCGAGGCGGTCATGGGCGAGACGCCGGCGTGCTTGGCCACATCGAGGATGGTCACCGCGCCGGGGGTCTTACGTTTGCGCTGGGGCATTCTGGATCCGGATGGGACGCGCGGGCGGCCCGCGCCGGGCCGTTAGCGTAACCGCTCGCGCGCGTGCCGGCGCGCGCTAGGGCGTGCGCGCGCAGACCCAGGCGTCGACCCGGGCCACGCCGGCGCGGCGCAGCGCGCGGGCGGCCGCGTGCAGGGTCGCGCCGGTGGTCATCACGTCGTCCACCAGGACCACGTGCGCGGGCAGGGGCGGGCGGCCGTGCACGGCGAACGCGTCGCGCAGGTTGCGCCGCCGCGCCATCGCGCCCAGCTCGGACTGCGCCGCGGTGCGCCGGCGCCGCTGCAGCAGTCCGGCCGCCAGCGGCACCCCGGTGGCCCGCGCCAGCGGCCGCGCCAGTTCCAGCGCCTGGTCGTAGCCGCGCTGGCGCAGGCGGCTGCGGTGCAGCGGCACCGGCACCAGCGCCTGCGGGCGCTCGACGCCGTCCAGGGTCTCGGCCAGCAGGCCGGCCAGCAGGCGTCCGGCGGCCAGGTCGCCATGGAACTTGTAGCGCGCCAGCAGGCCATCCACCGGCGGGGCGTAGACGAAGGCGGCGTGGGCGAAGTGCAGCAGCGGCTCGCGCCGCAGGCAGCGGCCGCAGGTGCCGGGCACCGCCAGCGGGATCGCGCAGCGCGGGCAAGCGCAGTGGTTGCGCGGCAGCCACCAGTGGCAGGCCGCGCACATGTCGCGGCCGTCGTCGCCGGGCTCGCCGCACAGCAGGCAGCGCGGGGGCAGGAGGGTGGTGCCGATCCGGGCCGGCAGTCCGCGCAGCCATTGCCGCCAGTTCGCGGCGACCTTGTAAACCAGTGCGTCCATGTAAAGGTTGACAGCTTCCGGAGGTATTTCCAGACTGCCCGCCTCTTCTTGCCCCCGCAGTCAGGAAACTCCCTCCCATGGCCTCGGAAATCCGCCACGACTGGCGCCGCGACGAACTGCTCGCCCTGTTCGACCTGCCGCTGCCGGAACTGCTGTACCGCGCCGCCCGCGTGCACCGCGAGCACTTCGACCCCGCCGAGGTCCAGGTCTCGACCCTGTTGTCGGTCAAGACCGGCGGCTGCCCGGAGGACTGCGCCTATTGCCCGCAGGCCCAGCGCTACCACACCGGGGTGCAGGCCACGAAGCTGATGGACACCGAACAGGTGCTGGAGAAGGCACGCCAGGCCAAGGCCGCCGGCGCCTCGCGCTTCTGCATGGGCGCGGCCTGGCGCAGCCCCAGGGACCGCGACATCCCCAAGGTGGCGGCGATGATCGCCGGGGTGAAGGCCCTGGGCCTGGAAACCTGCGCCACCCTGGGCATGCTCTCGCCGGACCAGGCGCGCGCGCTGCGCGAGGCCGGCCTGGACTACTACAACCACAACCTCGACACCGCGCCGGAGTTCTACGGCGACATCATCCACACCCGCGAATACCAGGACCGCCTGGACACCCTGGCCCACGTGCGCGAGGCCGGGCTGAAGACCTGCTGCGGCGGCATCGTCGGCATGGGCGAGAGCCGCGAGCAGCGCGCCGGCCTGCTGCAGGCCCTGGCCAACCTGCCGGCGCATCCGGACTCGGTGCCGATCAACCGCCTGGTGCGGGTGCCCGGCACGCCGCTGGCGGAAACCGCCGAGCTGGACCCGTTCGAGTTCGTGCGCACCATCGCCGTGGCCCGGATCGCGATGCCGCGCTCGATGGTGCGGCTGTCGGCCGGGCGCGAGTCCATGTCCGACGAACTGCAGGCGCTGTGCTTCATGGCCGGGGCCAACTCGATCTTCTACGGCGAGCAGCTGCTGACCACCCCCAATCCGGCCACCGGGCGCGACCAGGCCCTGTTCGCGCGTCTCGGACTACGTGCGATGCCCCTCGTCGTATGTGATGATCATCACGGAACGGGCACGGTTGCAGGCGCTACCGTGCATGCGCAGATCATCGAGCCGGCATCCGCCTGAGCTGGGATGCGGCTCCCGCAGGTAGGGCTTTACGCCCAGGGAAGTGCAGGGAATCATGGGCCGCATCGACATCCGCGAACGCATCCAGTCCGACCACCGCCTCCGCGCCGCGCAGGGCCGGCTGCGCCAGCGGCGCACCATCACCCGCCGCGACGGCGTGCGCCTGGAGGTCGACGGGCAGTGGCTGACCGGCTTCTGCGGCAACGACTACCTGGGCCTGGCCGCGCAGTTCGAGGTCGGCGCCGCGCTGCAGGACGCCGCCGCGCGCGAGGGCGTGGGCGCCACCGCCTCGCACCTGGTGTGCGGCCACCACGCGCTGCACCAGCAGCTGGAGCGCGAGGTCGCCGAATGGCTGGGCGTGCCGCGCGCGCTGCTGTTCGGCAGCGGCTTCGCCGCCAACCTGGCGGTGCAGCAGGCGCTGCTGGAGGACGGCGACGTCTGCGTGCAGGACCGCCTCAACCACGCCAGCCTGATCGACGCCACCCGCCTGGCCGGCGCGCGCCTGCGCCGCTACCCGCACCTGGACGCCGAAGGCGCGATGCGCCAGCTGCGCGGCACCGGCGAGGGTGCGGCGATGCTGGCCACCGACGGCGTCTTCAGCATGGATGGCGACGTGGCCCCGCTGCGCTCGCTGGCGCTGGTGGCGCGCACCGGCGAGGCCCTGCTGTACGTGGACGATGCCCACGGCGCTGGTGTGCTCGGCCCGCAGGGCCGCGGCAGCGTGGCCGAGGCCGGGCTGGGCGTGGCCGACGTGCCGCTGCAGCTGGTCACCCTGGGCAAGGCCCTGGGCGGCTACGGCGCGGTGGTGGCCGGCGACGCCGACCTGATCGAACACCTGGCTGGCACCGCGCGCCCGTACCTGTACACCACCGCGCTGCCGCCGGCCCTGGCCGCCGCTTCGCTGGCAGCGCTGAAGCTGGCCCGCCGCGACGACTGGCGCCGCGAGCGCCTGCGCGAGCTGGTGGGCCTGTTCCGCGAGGGCGCCAGCCGCTTCGGCCTGGAACTGATGCCCTCGAACACGCCGATCCAGCCGATCGTGTGCGGTAGCGAGGCCAGCGCGCTGGCCATGTCCGCGGCGATCGAGCGGGCCGGCTTCCTGGTCACCGCGATCCGGCCGCCCACCGTCCCCGAGGGCAGTTCGCGCCTGCGCGTGACCCTCTCGGCCCTGCACACCACGCAGCAGGTGCAGGCGCTGCTGGCTGCGATCGCCGATGCGCGCGAGCGCGTCGACAACGGACGCGAAGCCGTGGCGTGAGTACCACCGCGCCAACGCCGGAACGCCGGCAGGTGTGGGAAGCGATGTCCGAGTTGTACCTCGACACGGACGTCGACGCCGAAGTGCTGACCCGCGTCGCCGGGGTGCTGGCGCAATCGCCGTACTCGCTGGACGAGCTGCAGAAGATCCTGCGCAACGAGGTCCACCCGGTGCTGGTGCCCAACCTGTGCAGCGTGGCGCCGGTGTGGGACGGCTTCGACCCGGAATGGCTGGCCGCGGAGATCGGCGCCCACCTGCGGCGGCCGTGGCCGGTGCGCTGGTGGCGCGCGCGGGTGATGCGCAGCCACGCCATCATCCTCTGGCACCGCCTGATCCGGCGCATCGCCTCGGCCCGGCGCCGCCACCATTGAGCGGCGTACGTCGCCCGCCATGGGCGACAATGCACGCATGCACATCGAAACCCTCGGCAGCGGACCGGACCTGGTCCTGATCCATGGCTGGGCGCTGCACGGCGGCGTGTTCGCGCCGCTGGCCGAACGCCTTGCCCCGCGCTTCCGCCTGCACCTGGTCGACCTGCCCGGGCATGGCCACAGCCGCGACTCGGAGGTGCCGCTGCAGCCGGCCGCGGTCGCCAGCGAGATCGCCTCGCGCGTGCCGCCGGCGCTGTGGCTGGGCTGGTCGCTGGGCGGCCTGTTCGCGCTGCGCGCCGCCGCCTCGCTGCCCACCGTGCGCGGCCTGGTGATGGTCGCGGCCACGCCGCGCTTCGTGCGCGCACCGGACTGGCCGCACGCGGTGGAGCCGGCGGTGTTCGAACAGTTCGCGCGCGACCTGGAGCAGGACTACGACGGCACCCTCGAGCGCTTCATCGCCCTGGACACGCTCGGCTCCGAGCACGGCCGCGCCGAGCTGAAGTCGCTGCGCACCCTGCTGCACGCGCGCGGGCGCCCGCAGCCGGAAGCACTGCACGCCGGCCTGCAGCTGCTGGAATCCACCGACCTGCGCCGCAGCCTGCCCTCGCTGGCGGTGCCCAGCCTGTGGCTGGCCGGGCGCCGCGACCGCCTGGTCAATCCGTGCGGCATGGCCGCCGCCGCCGGGCGCGCGCCGGGATCGCGCTTCGTGGAACTGCCCGGCGCCGGGCACGCACCGTTCCTCGGGCATGTCGATGCGGTCGCAGCGCAGCTGCTGGCTTTCGCCGACAATACCGGGCCCTGAGCCGCCCTCCGCCATGGATCCCGTATTCGACCCCCGCCAGGTGCGCCGCGCCTTTTCCCGCGCCGCCGCCGGCTACGACGATGCCGCCGCCCTGCAGGCGGAAGTGCGCACGCGCCTGCTCGAGTCGCTGGTCTACCTCGACGACAAGGTGCCGCAGGTGGTGCTGGACCTCGGCAGCGGCACCGGCCATGCCGCCGCGGCCATGCGCAAGCGCTGGCCGAAGGCGCAGGTGGTCGCCGTGGACCTGGCCCTGCCGATGCTGCGCCAGGCGCGCCGCCAGGCCGGCTGGTGGAAGCCGTTCGCGCGCGTGTGCGCCGATGCGCGCGCGCTGCCGCTGGCGGACAACAGCGTGGACGTGATCTTCTCCAACCTCTGCCTGCAGTGGGTGGAGGACCTGCCGGCGGTGTTCGCCGGCTTCCGCCGCGTGCTCAGGCCGGGCGGCCTGCTGCTGTGCTCCAGCTTCGGCCCGGAAACCCTGGTCGAACTGCGCGAGGCCTTCTCCGTGGCCGACGAGGCGCCGCACGTGAGCCCGTTCGTCTCGATCGCCGGCTTTGGCGACGCCCTGGTGCAGGCCGGTTTCCGCGACCCGGTGCTGGACCGCGACCTGTTCACCCTGACCTACACCGGCCTGCCGGCGCTGATGCGCGAACTGCGCGCGATCGGCGCGACCAATGCGCTGGCCAGCCGCCGCCGCAGCCTGACCGGCCGTGCCCGCTTCGCCGCCGCCGAAGCCGCCTACGAACCGCTGCGCGACGCCGACGGGCGCCTGCCCAGCACCTGGGAAGTGATCTACGCCCAGGCCTGGGCCCCGGACCCCGGCGCCCCGATCCGCCAAGGCGGCCACGAGATCGCCGCCGTCCCCGTCTCCTCCATCCCCATCCGCCGCCGCAATCCCTGAGGCGCGTGGCGCGCCTCCCCCACCGGGGAGGCGCCGGGGAGAAGGTCGGCACGCCTGCGCGACCAGCACTCCGCCGTGCGCAAAGCCCCGGATGCGCTTCGCTTATCCGGGCTACGCGCGATTACGAATCACAAATCACAAATCACGAATTCCCGCTCTCACCCCACCTGCGCAATCCAGTCCTGCAGGTTGTAGTAGTTGGTCACCCGCGCGATCTTGCCGTCGCGGATGTCGAAGAACGCGCCGCCGGGCAGCACGTAGGCCTGGCCCTTGGCCGGCGGCAGGCCCTCGTCGTCCTTCAGGTACTGGCCGTGGACCACGTACTCGGCCGCCGCGCGCGTGCCGTCGGCCGTGGCCAGGACCACGATGTCCTCCAGCCGCTCGCGGTAGCTGGCGTCCATGCGCTGCATGAAGGCGGCGAAGGCCTCGCGGCCGGTCTCGCGCGGGCCCTGGTTGAGGTCGTGGACCACGTCCTCGGCCAGCAGCGCGAGCATGGCCTGGCGGTCGCCGCGGTTGAACGCGTCGTAGTAGGCGGTGACCAGGGCAATGGCCCGGGCCTGCGGGGTGGTGTCGTTGCTCATCTTGGTTCCGGTGGAGGGAAGGCCGCGCATGATACGGCGCGCTTCAGGCCACGCGCGCCACCAGGTCGCGGTGGAAGAAGTAGACCTCCTGCAGCAGGAAGCGCCACTGGGTCTGGAAGCTGCGGAAGCGGGTGCTGGGCGTGGGCGAGCCGGCCGCCTCGATGCCCAGGTGCCGGCACAGGCGCAAGGCGCGGGACATGTGCAGCGGGTCGCTGACGATGATCGCGCTGTGCAGGTCGCGCTGCCGCATCAGTTCGCGCGCCTGCAGCAGGTTCTGCAGGGTGGTGCGCGAGGAGGTCTCGATCAGGATCGCCTCTTCCGGGATGCCCTGGCGCACGGCGTAGCGCCGCGCCACCTGGGATTCGGCGAAGCGCGCGCCGGTGCCGTAGCCGCCGGTGAACAGCAGCACCGGGGCGTAGCCGGCGCGGTACAGGTTCAGGCCGTGGCGGATGCGTTCCTCGAACACCGGCGAAGGCCGCGCGTCGTAGGCGGCGGCGCCGAGCACGATGATCGCGTCGGCCGGGCGCGCATCGTCGCGGTGCCCGACCCATACGATCCAGCCGGCCACGCCGGCCAGCCAGGCCAGGACCAGCAGCATCAGCCGCGCCATCCAGCGGCCGAATCCGCCGCCGCGCCGGCGCCGCGATCTCAGGCGCGCCAAGGCAATGCCTCCAGGTCCACGTTGCCTCCGGTGAGGATCACGCCCACGCGCTTGCCGGCCAGCTGCGGCGCACGCGCCAGCACCGCGGCCAGGGCCAGCGCCGAGGACGGTTCGATGGTCTGCTTGAGCACCTGCCAGGCCAGGCGCATGGCCTCCAGGGTGGCCGCGTCATCGACCACTGCGACCTCGGCGCCGGCCGCGCGCAGCACCGCCAGGTTGGGTGCGCCGATGCGCGCGCGCAGGCCGTCGCACACGGTGTCCGGGACGAAGTCCTGCGGCGGCGCGCCATGCGCCAGGGCATGCGCGGCATCCGCGGCGCCGGCCGGTTCGGCCAGCAGCAGGCGGCAGCCGCGCCCGGCGACTTCCAGCGCCAGCGCGCAGCCGGCCGCCAGGCCGCCGCCGCCGACCGGCGCCACCAGCACGTCCAGGCCGCCGGCCTGGTCCAGCAGTTCCAGCGCGGCCGTGCCCTGGCCGGCGATCACCAGCCGGTTCTCGTAGGGATGCACGATGCTGGCGCCGGTTTGCGCGGCGACGTCCGCGCAGGTGGCCTCGCGCGCGGCCTGGGTGGGCGCGCAGCGCCACAGCACGGCGCCGTGGCGGCTGATGTTGGCCAGCTTGGCCCCGACCGCGCCCTCCGGGACGACCACGTGGCAGGGAATGCCGCGCTCGCGCGCGGCCAGCGCCAGGGCGGCGCCGTGGTTGCCGGAGGAATGGGTGACCACGCCGCGGGCGGCGGCTTCGGCATCCAGCGCCGCCACCGCGTTGCAGGCGCCGCGGAACTTGAACGCGCCGCTGCGCTGCAGGTGTTCGGCCTTCAGGAACAGGGTGCAGCCGGCCAGTGCGTCGAGCGTGCGCGAGCGCAGCACCGGGGTGGTGGCTGCCCGGCCTGCGATGCGCGCGGCGGCGGCGAACACCTCGTCGGCGGCGGGCAACTGGGGGATCATGCGACACAGGTTAACTGAACAGCCCCGCCGCCGACCCCTGCCCAAGGCTGCATTGGGGCGCGGGAGCGGCAAGGGTTAAGCACGGATTCAAAGCGCGGCACCGAAGCTGCCGGCATACCGTACAGGGGGTGGCCCATGAAACTGAGGATGCTGAGCGGACTGGCCTGCGCCCTGGCGCTGTCCGGTTGCGCGACCTACGACTACGTGGGCACCGGCTACGGTGGCGACTATTACAGCGGTGCGCCGGTCACCGAGTACCACTACCACGAGTACGGTTACGGCTACCCCTATTACCGCTACACCCCGGGCGTCTCGCTGGGGGTGCATTACTACTACGGCGGGCGTTACCCGGCCTACGGCTATCCCGCCTACCCGTACTACCACGCGCCGTACCGCCCGCCGGTGCGGCCGCCGGCCACCGCCGGCGGCAGCCGCCCGGAAGGCCATCGCCCGCCGCCGCCGAAACACGACAATCCCGGCCATGATCGCCCGCGCGAGCGCGCGCCCTGGCGCGACCTGGACCGGCTGCGCGAGCAGCGCGCCGGCGCCGCGCGCGGCCCCGGGCGTCCGCAGCCCAGGCCGCAGGCGGCCCAGGGTGGCCCCTACCAGCCCCGCCCGCAGGCCGCCGGCCGGCCGGGCGGCATGGGGCCGGCCGCCGCCCCGGCGCCGCGCCCGGTGCAGGAGTACCGTCCGCGTCCGGACAACCAGGGTCGGCGCCTGCCGCTGCAGCAGCGCCTGCGTGCCGAGGAGGCCAACGCCGCCCCGGCCGCGCAGCCGGCGGTCACGGGTGGGCCGCGCCCGGCCACCTACGGCGAATCGCGTCCGGCCACGGTCCGCTCGCCGCGCCCGGTGGCCGGCGACGTCCCGCGTCCGGTCAGCAGCCCGCGGCGGGCCGAGCGGGTTCCCAGGTTTGAGACGCGGCGCACGCTGGAGCGCTGAAAATACGCTTGCGTTTGTGCGGCGCGCGCCGGCAAGCTAGCGCCCGTGTGACCGGCGGCGTCAACTTCTGACCCAGTCCGGCCAAGCCATGTCGATGTCCGGTAGGGAAATCTGGATCCCCCCTGTTCCGGCCCTACCGGACGTCGGCACCTCTGCACAGCCCGGCCCGAAAGGCCGGGCTGTCCCTTTTCCGGGCCGGAAAACCCGTAGCGACGCGGGTTGCGGGCAAAAAAAGGGGGCCGGCAGTCCCCCGACTGCCGGCCCCAGGCTTCCCCATCGCGCGCATGATCGGCCCCTGTTCCAATTCCGATCAGCGCCCCCCGACGCTTTGCCGCGATGGGTGCACATCCGGTATATCCGCACGAAGCGTGCCAAACTTTAGGGCCTGTCCTAAAAAAGCCCGGCCGTGCCTGGTCCCCGCGCGGGACCCGGCCGTGGCGGGAACCGCCCCCATGCCTTCCTCCTTCCACCAGTACGACGTCATCGTGATCGGCGGCGGCCACGCCGGCACCGAGGCCGCCCTGGCCTCGGCCCGCTCCGGGGCGCGCACCCTGCTGCTGACCCACAACATCGAGACCGTGGGCGCGATGAGCTGCAACCCGGCCATCGGCGGCATCGGCAAGGGCCACCTGGTCAAGGAGATCGACGCCCTGGGCGGGGCCATGGCCCATGCCGCCGACCTGGCCGGCATCCAGTGGCGCACCCTCAACGCCTCCAAGGGCCCGGCGGTGCGCGCCACCCGCTGCCAGGCCGACCGCGCGCTGTACCGCGCCGCGATCCGGCGCATGGTCGAGAACCAGCCCAACCTGACCGTGTTCCAGGCGGCGGTGGATGACCTGGTCATCGAAGGCGACGCCGTGCGCGGCGCCATCACCCAGACCGGGCTGCGCTTCGAGGCCCCGGCCGTGGTGCTGACCGCCGGTACCTTCCTGGCCGGCAAGGTCCACATTGGCCAGACCACCTACGCGGCCGGGCGCATGGGCGATCCGCCATCCACCACCCTGGCCGCGCGCCTGCGCGAGCGCCCGTTCGCCATCGACCGCCTCAAGACCGGCACCCCGCCGCGGATCGACGGCCGCAGCCTCGACTACTCGGTGATGGAGGAGCAGCCCGGCGACGATCCGCTGCCGGTGATGTCCTTCCTTGGCCGGGTCGAGGAGCATCCGCGCCAGGTCCCGTGCTGGATCACCCACACCACCGCGCGCACCCACGAGATCATCCGTGGCGCGCTGGACCGCTCGCCGCTGTACACCGGCCAGATCGAGGGCATCGGCCCGCGTTACTGCCCCTCGATCGAGGACAAGGTGGTGCGCTTCGCCGACAAGGAGAGCCACCAGGTCTTCGTCGAGCCGGAGGGCCTGGACGTGGTGGAGATCTACCCCAACGGCATCTCCACCTCGCTGCCGTTCGACGTGCAGCTGGAACTGGTGCGCAGCATCCGTGGTTTCGAGCACGCGCACATCACCCGTCCCGGCTACGCCATCGAGTACGACTTCTTCGACCCGCGCGGGCTCAAGCCCACGCTGGAGACGCGGCTGGTGTCGGGCCTGTTCTTCGCCGGCCAGATCAACGGCACCACCGGCTACGAGGAGGCCGCGGCCCAAGGCCTGCTGGCCGGCCTCAACGCCGCCCGCCACGTGCGCGGGCAGGAAGGCTGGGCGCCGCGCCGCGACGAGGCCTACCTGGGCGTGCTGGTCGATGACCTGATCACCCACGGCACCAACGAGCCGTACCGCATGTTCACCAGCCGCGCCGAGTACCGGCTGCAGCTGCGCGAGGACAACGCCGACCTGCGCCTGACCGAGACCGGCCGCCGCCTGGGCCTGGTCGACGACGTGCGCTGGGCGCGCTTCTGCGCCAAGCGCGAGGCGATCGAGCGCGAGACCGCGCGCCTGCGCGCGCTGTGGGCCACCCCGGCCAATGCCGTGGGCCGCGAGGTGGAGCAGGTACTGGGCGTGGCGGTGAGCCGCGAGACCAGTGCCCTGGACCTGCTCAAGCGCCCGGAGCTGGACTACGCCGCGCTGATGCGGGTGCCGGCACTGGGCCCGGGCGTGGACGATGCCCAGGTGGCCGAGCAGGTGCAGATCGGGGTCAAGTACGCCGGCTACCTGGACCGCCAGCGCGAGGAGATCGAGCGCCAGCGCCGCCATGAGTCCACCCCGATCCCCGCGGACTTCGACTACGCCGCGGTGCGCGGCCTGTCGGCCGAGGTACAGCAGAAGCTGGAGCGCGTGCGTCCGCTGAGCATCGGCCAGGCCCAGCGCATTCCCGGCATGACCCCGGCGGCGATCTCGCTGCTGCTGGTCCACCTGGAACGCCAGCGCCGCAGCCGCGTGGCCTGAAGCGGCCGCGGCGGCGCCGTATGATCGGCGCGTACGCCGTCGCCCCGGCGGCGCGAAGGAGCGTGCCGATGTACGTGCTGCATATCGCCAACCGCAACTACTCGTCCTGGTCGCTGCGGCCGTGGCTGCTGCTGCGGATGCTCGGTATCCCGTTCGAGGAACGGATGGTGCCGTTCCACGACGTGGCCGCATGGGAGCGCTTCCGCGCGCTGTCGCCCAGCGGCAAGGTGCCGCTGCTGGTGGATGGCGATACGACGGTGTGGGAATCGCTGGCGATCGTCGAATACCTGGGCGAGCGCCATCCCGGCGCGTGGCCGCAGGACCCGCTGGCCCGCGCCTGGGCGCGCAGCGCCGCCAGCGAGATGCATGCCGGCTTCGGCGAACTGCGCACGCGCTGTTCCATGACCTGCGGCCAGCGCATCCGCCTGCGCGAGCATCCGCCGGCGCTGCAGCGCGATCTCGACCGCATCTCCACGCTGTGGGCCGAAGGCCTGGCGCGCTTCGGCGGGCCGTTCCTGGCCGGTGCGGCGTTCACCGCGGTCGATGCGTTCTTCGCGCCGGTGGCGTTCCGCCTGCAGGGCTACGGCCTGTCGCTCGGGGACCCGCAGGCGGAAGCCTACGCGCAGCGCCTGCTGCAGCTGGAGCCGATGCGGCAGTGGTACGAACAGGCGCTGGCCGAGGATTTTCGCGACCTGCCGCATGACGAGGAAATCACCACCTGGGGCACGGTGGTCGAGGACCTGCGGGTGCCGGCAGCCGTGTAACCCGGACGCCGCACGCCGTGGTTCAGGCGCGCATCGCCCGGTTCCATGGCATGCGCAGCAGCACGTGGGCCAGGCCGCAGAAGCCGGACACGCCGGCAAACAGCAGGCCGGCGCCGAGGAAGCCGGTCAGCAGCAGGAACCAGGGCGAGACCGTCGCCGCCAGCGTGCTGCCGGCCAGCAGCAGCACGCCCACGGCGATCTGCACCTGGCGGTTCAGTTCCAGCGGCGCCCCGGCTTCGCGCACCACCGGCAGCCCAGCCTGCTTCCACGCATCGATACCACCGTCCAGCAGCAGGACCTCGCGACCGCCGGCCGCGGCTTCCAGCGCGGCGGCATTGGCCCGGGTACGCATGCCGGAGCGGCAGTGGAAGACCACGGTGCTGGCGGCGGCGTCGCGCAGCTGCGGCGCGGCCTGAAGCCGGTCCAGCGGAACGCAGCAGGCGCCGCTGATGCGTTCGCGCGCATGTTCGTCCGGCGCGCGGATATCGACCAGCAATGCGCCCTGTTCCAGCAGCGAACGGGCGGTGCGGGCATCGATGGTTTTCATGGGGAATCCCTCAGGGGCAGAACACGGACTTGAGCGCGCCCACCAGCGTGGCCACGCGCGGATCGGCGATGCGGTAGTAGACGGCCTGGCCTTCGCGCCGGCAGTCGACCAGGCCGTCCGCGCGCATCCGCGCCAGGTGCTGCGACAGCGCCGACTGGCTCAGGTCCACCTGCTCCAGCAGCTGGCCAACGCCCAGCTCGCCATGGCCGACCAGCAGGCACAGCACCAGCAGGCGCTGCTCGTGGCCGAGCGTGCGCAGCATGGCGGCCGCCTCGGCGGCGCCTTGCTGCATGAAGGCGAGGTCCTTGCGGGAGATGGCTGGGCTCATGCGGCCATTATATGAGCATTGACTAATTTAGCAATCGCTAATATTCTCGCTGCACATCCTACTGCCGGAGGCCAGCATGAACGCCGCCAACTACACCGAACTGACCCGTGACATCTCGCGCAACCTCACCGTGCTGCGCACCCACAATGCCGACGTGATGCAGGGCTTTGGCGCGCTGGCCAAGGCGGCGATGGCGCCAGGCGCGCTCGACGAGAAGACCAAGGAGCTGATCGCGATGGCGATCGGCATCGCCAACCGTTGCGACGATTGCCTGGGATTCCATGCCCGCGCGCTGGTGAAGCTGGGCACGACGGCGGAGGAATTCCGCGAGATGCTCGGTGTTGCCGTCTACATGGGTGGCGGCCCGTCGCTCATGTATGCCGCGCACGCCCAGGCCGCCTACGACGAGTTCGCCCGGGCCGGTTGATCCGTGCCGCCGGTGCTCAGCCCGGCATGCCGAGGATCCGGCCGGCGGCCGCGACCGTGGCATCCACCCTGGCCCGGGCGCGGCGCCGGTCGATCCGGCGGCCGAGGATGACGGTCTCGATGATCAGGTGCGACAGCAGCATGTCGAACAGCATCTCCGCGAGCATGTCCAGCGACACCGGGCACTCGGGCGGCACCTGCCCGCCATCGCGCAGGCGTTCGAGCAGGTCGGCGATCAGCCGGTGCCAGACCCGCGGGCCGTGGGTGTGCCAGGCCTCGCCGACGCCCGGCACGCCGGCGCCGGCCACCACCAGCCGGTAGAACTCGACGTGGCGCGGCGAGCCGACCACGTCCACCAGCTCCATCAGGATCGCGCGCAGCCCGTCGTCGAACGGCGCCTGGCCGATGTCGATGTCGCGCAGGCGGGCCAGGAATTCGTCGCACAGATGGCCCACGCAGGCGGCGAACAGCGCCTGCTTGTGGCCGAAGTGCCGGTACAGGGTCGCCTTCGAGCCCCCGGCCGCGGCCACGATGGCATCCATCGAGGTGCCCTCGTAGCCGTTGGCCAGGAACTGCGCGCAGGCGATGTCGAGCAGTTGCCTGCGGCGTGTCCCGCCGCGCGCCGGCGGTGGCGGGCGGGACGGCGCCATCAGTCGGCGGTGCCGTCCGCGGCGCGCGCGGCGTCGGGCAGTGCGTAGGCGATGAGGTAGTCGCCGCGGTCGGGCGATTGCCGCGCGCCGCCGGCGGCGATCACCACGTACTGCCGGCCGGTCTTCGGCGACACGTAGGTCATCGGCGTGGCCTGCGCGCCGACCGGCAGGCGGGCCTTCCAGACCTCGTCGCCGGTGTCGATGTCCAGCGCGCGGAGGTAGTAGTCCTGGGTGCCGGCGTAGAACACCAGCCCGCCGGCGGTGATGACGCCGCCGCCCAGGGTCGGCATGCCGACCTCGGCCGGGAAGCCCGGGCGGATGCCGTTGAGCTTGACGTCGCGCACCGAGCCGGCCGGGCGCTGCCAGGCCAGTTCCCGCCGGACCAGATCGACGCCGGCGAACACGCCCCACGGCGGCGCGTGGCAGGGCACGCCGAGCGGCGAGTTGAAGGCCTTGTGGTCGATCACGAACGGGGTGCCCTCCATCGGGTAGGTGCTGCCGACGCCGTGGCCGGAGGTCAGCGAGGCCACGTCCACGGTTTCGCGGCGGATCAGGGTCACCACCTGCGGCATGCGGATGTCGTTGAGGAACAGCATGCCGGTGCGCTCGTCAATCGCCGCGCTGCCCCAGTTGAAGCCGCCGTAGTAGCCGGGATAGATCAGTGTGGGCCGTTCGCTGGGCGCGGTGAATTCGCCGGCGTAGTTGAGCTTGCGGAAGGCGATGCGGCAGTACAGTTGGTCGAAGAACGTCGCCCCCCACATGTCGCGCTCGGTCAGCGGCTCGGCGCCCAGCGAGGGCATCCCGGTCGAGTACGGCTGGGTCGGCGCCACCCAGTCGCCCTCGGCGACGTCCTGCGGCACCGGGCGTTCCTCCACGTCGGCCAGCGGGGTGCCGTCGCGGCGGTCGAGCAGGAAGATCTGGCCGCGCTTGGTCAGTTGCACCAGCGCCGGCACCGTGCCGCCGTCGCCGTCGGGCAGGTCGATGAGCGCCGGCTGCGCGGGCACGTCGTAGTCCCAGATGTCGTGATGCACGGTCTGGAAGGTCCAGCGCTCGCGGCCGGTGCGGATGTCGAGCGCGACCACCGAGCTGGAGTACTTCTCGGTCAGGTCCGGGCGTGCGCCGCCCCAGAAATCCGGCTGCTGGTTGCCGGTGGGCAGGTAGACCAGGCCCAGGGCGTCGTCGAAGGCCGGGGTGGACCAGACGTTCGGGGTGGAGCGGGTGTAGAACTCGCCCTCGGGCGGCAGCTTGGTGATGTCCGGGTTGCCGAGGTCCCAGGCCCAGATCAGCTCGCCGCTGTCGGCGCTGAACGCGCGGACCACGCCGGAGGGCTCGTCGGTGGAGCGGCCGTCGAAGGTCCAGCCGCCCAGGATGATCAGGTTGCGCACCACCGTCGGTGCCGAGGTCAGGTAGTACCAGTACACGTCGGGCTTGATGTCGCCCAGGCCGACCGACAGGTCCACCTGTCCGTTGTCGCCGAAATCGGTGCACGGTTCACCGGTGGCCGCGTCGAGCTGGATCAGGCGGGCGTCGATCGTGGTCATCACGATGCGCGCGGCGCACTGCGCGGGCGCGGTGCCGGCGTCCAGCGCGGCCTGGCGGCGCGCGCGGAACGGCGCGTCCTCCTCGAACAGGTAGGGCTCGGCCACCTCGCCCGGCGCGTAGTAGCCCAGGCCGCGGCAGCGGTTCCAGGTGCGGGTCTCGGCCGGCTTCGCGTCGAAGCGCCAGACCTCCTCGCCGGTGTCGACATCCAGCGCGAACACCTTGTTCTCCGGGGTGCAGGTGTAGAGCAGGTTGCCCACCTGCAGCGGCGTGTTCTGCTGTTCCGAGGCGCCTTCGGCGAACTCGCCGGTGCGGTAGGTCCAGGCCACCTCCAGGTCGCGGACGTTGTCGCGGTCGATCTGGGCGAGATCCGCATAGCGGGTGCCGGCCGGGGAATTGCCGTAGTGCTGCCAGCGGGTCGGGTCGGCGGTGATCCGGGCGCCGGCGATCGGCGCGGGCGGCTGGTCGTTGCGGATCACCCCGTGCGGCTGGGTCATCGACCACAGCCCGAACGCGCCAAACGCCGCCAGCAGGCCGGCCAGGGTCCAGCTCGCGGTCTTGCCGCGGCCGCCGGTCAGGCACGGCTGCAGCAGCGCACCGACCATCGTCAGGACCACGAACGGCGCCAGCCGCGGAACCAGCGGCCAGAAGCGCGCGCCGACTTCCCACAGCGACCAGGCCACGGTGGCCAGGGCGATCGCGGCCAGCAGCCAGCCGGCGGCCGGACGGCGGCGCAGGTACAGCGCGCCGGCGACCACCAGGCCGACCCCGGTCAGCAGGTAGTACCAGGAGCCGCCGAGGACGGCCAGATACAACCCGCCACCGGCGAGCGCCAGGCCGATCAGGGCCAGCAGCGCGCCGAACACGCGCGGCGCGCGGCCGGACGAGGCGCCCTCGGGCGCCGAATCGAGAGCATTCATGTATGCACCTATGCAGGGACGGGGCCGGCATGGCGGGCGCCCGGAGCGGGCACGGGCGAGACGGCCGGGAGATCGTACTGTACTGTACAGTACAGGTATGCGCCAGCCGCGCCGGTGCCCCGTCAGGGCGCCGCGCCGCTCCACTGCCACCGTGCCGCCGTCCGCGCCTCGAACGTTTCTATCCGGCTGCTAGCGCGCCGGCCCGCGCCCCGGCCACGACCAGATCAGCAGCGCCAGGCCGACGATGATCCACAGCGCCGCCCCCGACAGCAGGAACGGATCCACGTACCAGGCGTCGGCGAAACGGAACTGCCCGGCGCTGATGCGCTTCCAGTGGTTGAAGTGCTGCATCGCCGCGACGATCGCGCCGAGCGTCGCCACCACCGTCGCCGCCCAGCGCACCAGCCAGTGGCGCAGGTCGGGCAGCAGCATCAGCAGGCCGAGCACGCCGATCGCCGAGCGCTGCACGCGGCAGTAGGGACAGGTGTAGACCACGCCGGACAGGTCCAGCGCCCAGGTGGCCGCCGCGATCAGGATGGCCAGCACCGCGATGCCGCGGATGTGGCGATGCAGGGCGCTCAATGTCGGCATGGCGATGTCTTCGAACGGGATGCGGGTGGCGCCCGGCGCGGAACCGGGCGGACGGGTCCGGAGGCCATCCGGCCACCTGCCTGCCGCACGGCGACCGCGACGGCCGGGCTCATTTCATTTCTGTCTGGCGCGGGCGAAGGCCTCGGCGAGCGCGTTGTTGGCCGGCGGCGCGCTCGGGCGCGGCGCGCTGCCCGGGCGGCCGCGCCCGTCGCGCGACGGGCCCCGGGCCGGATCGCGGCCGGCGCCGCGCCCGTCGCGGGCCTCGGGCGCCGGTGCGTCCTCCAGCCGCCGGGTCAGGGCGATGCGCTTACGCGCCACATCCACCTCCAGCACCTTGACCTTGACGATGTCGCCAGCCTTGACCACCTCGCGCGGGTCCTTGACGTAGCGGTCGGCCAGCGCGGAGATGTGGATCAGCCCGTCCTGGTGCACGCCGATGTCCACGAACGCGCCGAACGCGGCGACGTTGCTGACCACGCCTTCCAGCACCATGCCGGGCCGGAGGTCCTTGATGTCCTCCACCCCGTCGGCGAAGCGCGCGGCCTTGAACTCCGGGCGCGGGTCGCGGCCGGGCTTCTCCAGTTCCTTGAGGATGTCGCGTACGGTCGGCTCGCCGAAGCGCCCGTCGGTGAACTGCGCGGGCTTGAGCGAACGCACGAACGCGCTGTCGCCGATCAGCGCGCGGATCGGCTTGCCGGTGGCCTGGACGATGCGTTCGACCACCGGGTAGGCCTCCGGGTGCACCGCGGAGGCGTCGAGTGGCTCGTCGCCGTCGGCGATGCGCAGGAAGCCGGCGCATTGCTCGAAGGTCTTCTCGCCCAGCCGCGGCACCTTCAGTAGATCCTTGCGGCGGCGGAACGGGCCATTGGCATCGCGGAACATCACGATGTTCTCGGCCACCGACGGCGACAGCCCAGCCACGCGCGCCAACAGCGGCGCCGAAGCGGTGTTCACATACACGCCCACCGCGTTGACGCAGTCCTCGACCTTGGCGTCGAGCGCGCGCGCCAGTTTGTACTGGTCCACGTCGTGCTGGTACTGGCCCACGCCGATGGACTTGGGCTCGATCTTGACCAGCTCGGCCAGCGGATCCTGCAGGCGGCGGGCGATCGACACCGCGCCACGCAGCGACACGTCCAGGTTCGGGAATTCCCTGGCGGCCAGCTCGGAGGCCGAGTACACCGAGGCACCGGCCTCACTGACCACGATCTTCTGCAGCTTCAGATCCGGGTGGCGCTTGATCAGCTCGCCGGCCAGGCGGTCGGTCTCGCGGCTGGCGGTGCCGTTGCCGATGGCGACCAGTTCCACCCGGTGCGCGCGGCACAGCGCGGCCAGGGTGGCGATGGACGCGTCCCATTGCCGCCGCGGCTCGTGCGGGTAGACCGTGTCGGTGGCCACCAGCTTGCCGGTGGCGTCCACCACAGCGACCTTCACCCCGGTGCGCAGGCCCGGATCCAGCCCCAGCACCGGGCGCGGGCCGGCGGGCGCGGCCAGCAGCAGGTCCTTGAGGTTCTCGCCGAACACCGCGATGGCCTCGGCCTCGGCCTTCTCCCGGGCCTGGTTGAACAGATCCAGCAGCAAGTGCAGGTGGATCTTGGCGCGCCAGGCCAGGCGGCAGGCATTGCGCAGCCAGGCGTCGGCCGGGCGGCCGCGGTCCTGGACGCCGGCGTGCAGCGCGATGCGGCCCTCGGCATAGGCGTGGCCGGCCTCGGCATCGCTGCCCGGGTCCAGCTCCAGTTGCAGGAACTCCTCGCGGCGGCCGCGGAACAGCGCCAGCAGGCGGTGCGAGGGGATCTTCGCCAGCGGCTCGGCGTGGTCGAAGTAGTCGCGGTACTTTTCGCCGGCGGCTTGCTTGCCTTCCACCACCTTCGAGCGGATCACGCCGTTGGCTTCCAGCCACGCGCGCAGTTCGCCCAGCAACGCGGCGTCCTCGCCCCAGCGTTCGATCAGGATGGCGCGGGCGCCTTCCAGCGCCGCCCGGGCATCGGCCACGCCCTTGTCGGCGTCGACGAACTGCGCGGCGAACTCCTCCGGGACGCGGGTCGGATCCTCGAGCAGGCCGTTGGCCAGCGGCTCCAGCCCGGCCTCGCGCGCGATCTGGGCGCGGGTGCGGCGCTTGGGCTTGTACGGCAGGTACAGGTCCTCCAGCCGCGACTTGCTGTCGGCCGCCTCGATCTGCGCGCGCAGATCGTCGGTGAGCTTGCCCTGCTCGGCGATGCTGGCCAGGATCGCGGCGCGGCGCTCCTCCATCTCGCGCAGGTAGGCCAGCCGCACCTCCAAGTTGCGCAGCTGGGTGTCGTCCAGGCCGCCGGTGACTTCCTTGCGGTAGCGGGCGATGAAGGGCACGGTCGCGCCCTCGTCGAGCAGGGCCACGGCGGCCTGCACCTGTTGCGTCCGCGCGCCGATCTCCTCGGCGATGGTCTGGGCGATCTTGTGCGCGAGGGCGGCGGAGGCGTCGGTCATGGACAACGGTTTCTGCAACGGAAGCGGGGGCCGATTGTGGCAACCGCGGGACGGCGATGTAACCCGTTGACAAGCGGCGCGCGCGCAGTCCCCGGTCCGGCTCAGTCCCCGCCCATCGCCGCCGCGCGGGCGCGCGCCCCGGCCAGGGTGGGCACGCCCATGCGCAGCCGCTCGGCGTCGTCGACCGCGTCCTCGTCCACCGGGGAAAGCTCCAGCGCTCCGTCCTTCCCGGCCTGGTACTGGGTGCCGTACCACTGCGGCTGGCCGCGGTGCAGCAGCAACCGGTCCCAGGCCGCGGCGGTCAGCCAGCGCGCGGCGCTGCGTTGCGGATCCAGGGTTGCCGAAACCTGCGCCAGGGCCAGCGCCGTGCGGTAGTCGTCATCGCTTTCGCCGTGCTGGAACAGGATGCCGGCGCGGAAGTAGTCGGTGGCCGTGCGCAGCTGCCCGGCGCGCAGCAGCGCCAGTACCTCGGCGCGGTGGGCACGGTCCTGCTCGCGCTGGATGTCCCAGTCGATGTCGTCGCGGCTGCGGGCGGCCTGGTCGGCCGCGTAGATCGCTGCCAGGCGCGGGTTGTCAGCGGGGGCGGCGGGGTCGTCCGCCATGGCTGGGCCGGCGATCGCCAGCCCGAGCATCGTGCAAAGCAACAGCCTGCGCATGCAGCCTCCCTGTCGGCACGTGGACGCGCCGACAGGGAGGTGGCCGGGCTTACAGCCCCATTTCCCGCAGCACGTGCGGGGCAGGGTAGACCTTTTCCATCAGCCAGCGCATGTAGCGCATGTCCACGTGGACGGCGCGCTTGTAGCGCGGGTCGAACCACCAGCTGGCACTGACCGCTTCCCAGTTGCTGTCGAAGTTCAGGCCGATCAGCTCGCCGCGGGCGTTGAGCACCGGCGAGCCGGAGTTGCCGCCGGTGGTGTCCAGGTTGGTGAGGAAATCCACGGTCTGGGTGCCCAGCTCCGGATCGGCGGTGTGGCCGAAGTCGCCGGCGGCGATCGCGTCCAGCAGCGGCTGTGGCGCGTCGAACGGCACCTGGCCGGTGTGCTTCTCGACGATGCCGGCCACGGTGGTGACCGGGGCGTAGCTCACCGCGTCGCGCGGCTGCAACGGCGCGAGCTTGCCGTAGCTGACGCGCAGGGTGCCGTTGGCATCCGGGTACAGGGCGCGGCCCTGGGCCTTGCGCCAGGCGGCCAGCGCGCGCATGTAGGCCGGGCGCAGGCGCAGCTGCTCGCCCTCGCTGGTCTTGCGCACGTTCTCCAGGCGGATCTGCGCCGGGACCAGGCGCGCGGCCAGGGCCAGCAGCGGATCGGCCGGCAGCGCCTTGCCCTCGCGCGCGGCGGCGAAGGCGTCCAGGCGCGCCTGCTCCTCGCCCAAGCCAGTGCCGGCGTACAGCGCATCCAGCGCCTGCGCCAGCGCCTCAGGGGTGCGCCCGAAGGCGGCGTCGAACTCGGCCACGCGCTGCGCGTCCGGCAGCTGCTGGTAGCGGCCCAGCAGCTCGCGCAGCAGGGCCTTCTCCACCTCCGGGTGGAAGCGGCGCTGCACCTGGCGCAGCTGGCCCTCGATCAGGGCCAGGTCGCGTGCCTGGTAGCCGGGGGCACGCGCGGCGTCGGGCTTGCCGGACTCGATCCGCAGCCGCTCCAGCACCAGGGCCGAACGCAGCAGCTGGCTCTGCGAGGTGGCCACGCCCAGCAGCAGGTCGCGCTCGCGCATGGCGTTGTCGCGCTCCAGCACCTCGGCCAGCGCGTCGATCTCGCGGCGCTCGGCAGTGGAGGTGGCGGCCAGCATCGCCTGCTCGTCGGCCGTGCGCTGGCGCACCGCGTCGCTGCGGCGCAGGCCTTCCAGCTCGCCGGCGGCGCGCTTGCGGTTGTTCTTCAGGCCCTGCAGCTGCGAGGCGTACAGGGTGCGGGCGCGGGCGTCCTCGCGGCCGGCCTGCTCGATCACCGCGATCAGCGCGTCGAACAGCTCCACGCGCGCCGGCAGGGTCCACTCCACCTGGCGCGCGAACTCGGCCGCGGTGCGGTGGCGGTAGGTCACGCCCGGGTAGCCGGCGAGCATGGCGAAGTCGCCGACCTTCGGCCCGGTGGCCGAGACCTGCAGGTGCGAGGGCGGGTTGTAGGGCACGTTGTCCGGCGAATACGCGGCCGGCTTGCCGTCCTTGCCGACGTAGGCGCGCAGGATGGTGAAGTCGCCGGTGTGGCGCGGCCACATGAAGTTGTCGATCTCGTCGCCGTAGTTGCCGATGGCGCGCGGCGGGGCGTAGACCAGGCGCAGGTCGCGAAGCTCCAGCTGGCGGATGCGGTAGAAGTCGCTGCCGGCGTACATGGCCGCCACCGAGCAGCGGATGCCCGGCTCCTGTTCGCATTCGGAGACGATGTGCTTGGTCGCCGCCTCCACCGCCTCCTGGTAGGCGCGGCCCTTGCGGCCGCGGGTGCCGGCCAGGACCTGGTCGGTGACCCTGTCGAAGCCGACCGTCACCAGCACGCGGAAGTCCGGGTTGGCCGGCAGTTCCTCGGCACGGGTGGCGGCGACGTAGCCGTTGTCGATCAGGTTGCGCTCGGGCGTGGAGTTGTACTGGATCACGCCGAAGGCGACGTGGTGGTTGGTCAGCACCAGGCCGTCGGCGGACACGAACGCGCCGGTGCCGCCGCCGGCACGCACCACCGCGTTGAGCGGGGCGGCGGTCAGGTCGGCCAGCTGCGCCGGATCGCCGGCGTAGCCTGCTTCGCGCAGGGCGCCGGCCAGCTGCGGCAGCTGCGAGGGCATCCACATGCCTTCGTCGGCGCGCGCGGGCGCGGACAGGGCGGTAAGGCAGGCCAGGGCGAGGCCGGCGAGCGCGGCGGGTCTTGCTTTGGACATCTGGGGATCCAGCTGGGAAACGAACCGGGGACGGTAGCCGCGCGCGCCGCGCGCGACAACCGCCGCAGGTCACGGATCAGCGTTCGTGGCGCCAGTTGACCGAGCCGCGGGTCTCCACCGTGGACGACTCGATCTCCAGGTCGAAGCCACGCCGCAGCAGGTACTTGAGGATCAGCACCTGGCCGCTGCCGACCAGCGACACGCCGTAGCCGACGTACAGCTTGGGCGACAGGTACTTGCCCACGCCCACCACCGAACCGCCCAGGGCGCGCGACTGGGTCACGCCGGCGTCGTCGAAGCCCAGGCGCGAGCCCAGCTGCGCCGCCAGCAGGCCGGTGCCGGCGGACATCGCCGCCGAGGCCGCGGTCACCTGGTTGGCCTGGTCGCGGGTGGCGCCTTCCAGGCTGCGGCCCAGCATCAGGTAGGCCAGGGCCTCGGACTGCGGCATGCCCGGGTTGGACCACACCTCCACCCGCGGGGTGGTGGCGTTGCCGGTGACGTCGATGCCGGCGGTGACGTCGCCGACGCGGCGCTCGGCGCGCAGGTTCACCCGCGGGTCGCTGACCCGGTTGTTGCTCCAGGTCATCTGTCCGCGGGTGATCTGCAGCTCCTGGCCGTAGGCCTCGTACTTGCCGCCCACGTCCAGGGCGCCGGTGGCGGTCATCTCGCGGCCGGGGCGGGCGCGCACCTGCAGGCGCCCGGCGAGGGTGCCGGTGAGGCCGTAGCCGCTCAGGCGCACGTCCTCGCCCAGCACCAGGGCCAGGTCCAGGTCCAGCGGTGCCTCGGCGGTTTCCTCCGGGTCCACCGGGTCCAGCACCACCACGTCCTCGGAGATCTCCGCGCCCTGCTCGAAGCGTTCCAGGTCGATGCGCGCACTGGGCACGCCGACCTCGCCGGTCAGGACCATGGTCGGCCCGTCCATGCTGAAGCGCAGGTCGGGATTGGCCACCGCGTGCAGCATCGGGGTGTCGGCGATCAGCACGTCCTGGCCGCGGATGGCCAGCTGCAGCGGCGTGGCCTGGCCGTACCAGGACAGGCCGCCGTCCACCCGCAGCGTGCCTTCGCCGGAGCGCATCGAGGCCTCGATCCGCGCCGAGCCGTCCGGCTGCGCGTCGAGCATGCCGCGGCCCTCGCTCAGCACCAGGCCCAGCGCCGGCAGTTCGCCCTGGAAGTCCTCCAGCAGCAGCTGTCCGCCCAGCGCCGGCGCGGCGCGGGTGCCGCGCAGGCTCACGTGGCCGCGCAGCACGCCGCGCGGCCGCACCAGGTCCGGCGAGAACAGCTCCAGCCAGAACAGGCGCGACATGTAGGTGTAGATCTCGCCGTTGAGCGGCGAGCCGGGATCCCAGCCGGTGGCCACCCGGGCATCGATGTAGCCGTCGCCGGAGAAGCCGCTGCCGAGGCGGCCGCTGATCTGGCGCGGGTCGAACTCCACGTCCAGGCTGAAGTGGTCGTAGCGCACCAGCTCGCGGCGGGTGCGGTCGCCCAGGCGCAGGCCGCCCTCGAGCGAGGCCAGGTGCACGCCGCCGCTCCAGCGCCCGCCCTGCGGGCGCAGGTCGGCGTCCAGCGACAGCTCGCCGCGCAGCACCAGCGAGCGGCCCTCGTTCTTGGGCAGCCACGGCTGGACCAGGGTCAGCGGCAGGCGGTCGCTGTGCAGCTGCAGGCCGCGGCGCGGCCAGTCCGCTTGCGCGCACAGCGCGGCGTCGCCGTCGGCGCCGGTGGTGGCAAGGCAGGCCGGCTGCAGCTGGAAGCGTTCGCCGGCCTGGCTGAAGGCGGCGGGCTCCTGCAGCGCCCAGGCGCTGCCGCGCGCCGGCGCGATCCGCAGCCGCTCGAGCGTGCCCTGCCAGCCGTTGCCGCGTTCGCGCAGCTGCGCGGACAGGACGATGCCGGCGGCCTCCGGGCTGTCGACCTCGGCGTCCAGGTGCAGGTCGGCGACCGCGCCGCGGGCGTGCACGTCGATGCGCTGGATCGCCAGCCCGGCCTCGATGTCGCGCGCCAGCAGGCGCAGGTCGCCGTCGCGGCCGCGCCAGGGCAGGCGCCCGCGCAGCGACAGCGAGGCGGCGCGCCAGTCGTCCCATTGCAGGCCCATCCCCTGCAGGTCGGCGTCCAGGTCCGGCGTGGCTCGCGGGCCGCGCAGGCGCAGGCTGCCCTGCAGGCTGCCGGCGGTGCCGGGCAGCAGGTCGTCCAGGCGCAGCGGCTGCAGCCGGGCCTGCACGTCGATCCGGTCGCCAACCAGGCCGCTGGCCTGCACCCGGCTGCCGCCCAACGCCAGTTCCAGCGCGCCATTGCCGGCCTCGCCCTGCAGCTGGAAGCGGCCGCGGCCGTCCAGCGGGCGCCCGCGCAGGCGGCCGCCGAGGTCCTCCAGCACGAAGCTGGCGTCGAAGCCGTCGGCCGGCTGCCCCGGCGCGGCGCGCTCGCGGCCGTTGCTGGCCAGGCGGCCGTTGACGTTGCCGTCCCAGCCGGGGACGAAGTAGCCCGGATCGAAGCCGTCCAGGCGCAGCGCCAGGTCCCAGGCCAGCACCGGATCCCAGCTGGCCTGGCCCTGCGCCTCCAGGGTGCCGGTGGGCATGCGCGCGCGCAGCGCATGGATGCGCGCGCTGCCGGCATCGCCGCGCACGTCCAGCTGCAGGCTGGCGCGGTCGCTGCCGCGCTGCAGGCCGGCATCGCCGTAGGCGGCCCACAGCGTGGTGCTGCCGGCCAGGCCCAGGGCGGCGTCGATGCCTACCGCCGGCGCGTCCGGCTCGGCCGGCTGCAGGCGGATGCCCTCGGCATTGAGCGCGAAGCGGAAGCGGCCCTCGTCGGGATTGGTGAAGTCGGCGCGGCCGCGCAGCCGCACCTGGCCTTCGAGCAGCTGCAGCACCAGCGGCTCGACTTCCAGCACCTGGTCCTCCAGCCGCACGTGCGAGGGCGCGACCACCACGTCCTGGCCGGCCACGCGCGCGCGGCCGGAGATGTCGGCCGCGCCGCCGCGGCCGTCGGCCTGCAACTCGAACGCCAGCGGCTCGTCCATCGGCGCGGCGCCGGTGAACAGGCCCGGATCCAGGCCTTCGCTGCGCGCGCGCAGCTGCCAGGCCGGCGCGTCGGCGTTGCCGCCCAGGCCCAGGGTGGCGCGCAGCGGCTGCGGCGCGCGCCCGCCGATGCCCACTTCCATGCGCGACAGGTCGCCGCGCGCGATCAGCCCCAGCCGCGCCGGCACCCCGCCGTCGGTGGCGGGGAACACCGCGGTGGCCAGCAGGTCGCTGCGGTAGTCCTCGGCCGGCACGTAGTCGCCGTGCACCGCGAACAGGCCCAGGTCGCTGTCCACCTGCAGGTGTTCGGCGTGCAGGCGGCCGTTGGCGATGTCGATGCCGCCGCGCAGCCTGCGGATGTCGATCACCGGCTCGCCGCCGGAGCTCACGCGCAGGCCGTCGACCATGATCGCGTCGGCCTGGATCGCCAGTGGCATCTCGATCGCCGGCAGCGACTCCGGCCAGCTGGGCAGCTCGAACGGTTCGTCGCTGCGTGCCAGGTTGAGGGTGGCGTCCTCGAGCACGAACGCATCCAGGCGCAGGCGCCTGCCCAGCAGCGGGCGGATGTCGGGATCGAGCACCGCCCGGCGCGCGGTGAACCGGTAGTCCTGGTAGCGGAATTCGAGGCCATGCAGGACCAGCGGACCGGCGACCGGGCCCTCGGCGCGCTCCCAGGTCAGCGCCGAGTCCACCGGCAGGCGCGAGACGATCTGCGCCAGCAGCACGTCGCGCCCGGCCACGGTCTGCAGCAGCCAGTACACGGCGACCAGCACGGCCAGCACCAGCGCCAGCACGCCCAGGCCGGACCAGGCCCAGAAGCGGCGGCGCCGGTAGAAGCGCGGGCGGCGCGGCGGCGGGGCGGGGGCGTCGGTCGTGCTCACAGGTTGGCCCCCAGGCTCAGGTAGATCTGGAAGCTGGAATCAGGGTCGTCCAGGCCATGGGCGATGTCGATCCGCACCGGACCCACCGGCGAACGCCAGCGCGCGCCGATGCCCACGCCCACGCGCGGGTTGAAGTCGCCGTCGAAGGCATCGCCGGCGTCGACGAAGGCCGCGCCGCCCCAGGGGCCGCCCTTGAAGTAGTGCTCGTACTCGACCGAGGCGGTGACCACCCGGCGCGCGCCGAGGGCGAAGTTGTCCGGCGGCGGGGTACGCGGGCCGACCTCGCGCCAGGCGTAGCCGCGGATGCTGCGGTCGCCGCCGGCGAAGAAGCGCAGGCTGGGCGGCATCGCCACCAGTTCGCCGGTCCAGGTGGTGCCGGCCTCGCCGCGCACGATCAGGCGGTCGGCCACGCCGAACGGGCGGTACCAGGTGCCGCTGCCGTGCAGCTGGATGAAGCTGGTGTCCGAGCCCACGTTCTCCACGCCACCGCGCACGGCCAGGGTGCCGCTGAGGCCACGGCGCGGGAACAGGCGGTCGTCCACGTCGACGTAGGTGGCGCTCAGTTCCGGGTAGACCAGGGTGGAATAGGTGTACAGGCGCGAGCCGGTGGCCGTGTCCATGTCGTAGCTCCAGCGCTCGCGCAGCGCGTTGAGCGAGGCCACCGCGGTCCAGTGCTCGCTGATCTCGCCGCTGCGGCTGGCCACCAGCTTCACGTTGCGCAGGTCGATGTAGTCGGTCTGCTCGTCGTAGAAGCCGATCGAGAAGCCGTACCAGCCGTCCAGCCAGGCGAACGCGGGGACCCGGTACTGGGTGAGGAAGCTCTTGCGCTTCTGCGCCCAGTCCAGGTCCCAGTTGAGCTTGTGCCCGCGGTCGTTGACGTAGCGCCGCTCCACGCCCAGGCGCACGCCGGTGCCGCTTTCGGTGCCGTACGAGAGGCCGGCGGTGTAGATGTTGCGCTTGGCCATCACCAGGTTGACGTCCACCGGCACGCGCAGGTCGTCGCTGGCTTCCTCCGGCTTGGGCTGGATGTCGATCGCGCTGAAGTAGTCCAGCCGCACCAGCGACTCGCGCAGGCGGTCGAGCTTGCCCTCGTGGTAGTAGCTGCCTTCCTCCCAGGTCACCAGCTTCTCCAGCAGGCCGGGCCGGAAGTAGTCCTGGTGGAAGGTGGTCGGGCCCATGTCGTAGCGGAAGCCGCTGTCCCAGACCAGGTCGACGTCGGCCGCGGCCTCGGCGCGGCTGACCCGCACCTCGCGGGTGAGGAAGTCGGCGTCGAAGTAGCCGCGTTCGGCCAGGCGCCGGGTGATGCCGTCCTTGTGTTCCTCGTACAGGGCGTGGTCGAAGCGCTCGCCCGGGCGCGGGCGGAAGCCGGCCAGGTCTTCCTGCAGGTAGTGGTCCTCGCCGCCGGGGCCGGCGATATCGACCCGGAAGTCGCGCACCTGCACCGGCTGGCCCTTGTCGATGCGCAGGGTGACGGTGATCCGGTCCTGCTCGTCGCGGACCGAGTCGACCTCGATGCTGGGCGAGTAGTAGCCGAACGGCTCCAGCGCGCGGCGGGCGTCGCGCTCGGCGTTGAGCAGCAGCAGCTCCAGCCGCGACTCGCCCTGTTCCTTGCCCAGCACGTCGTTCAGGCCCAGCGACAGGCGCACGTTCTGCTCGATCGCCGGGTCCTTCTCCAGGCCGTCGATCTCGATCTTGCGGATGGTGCCGCGCGCCAGCGCCAGCGACGGCGCCAGGGCCAGGAGCAGGAGGGGCAGGCAGGCTTGGACGCGACGTGGAAGCGGCATCGGCGCAGGATACCGGGATCGCGCCAAGGCGGCCTGAAGGGCCGCGTACCGCCGGCCGCGAACCCCGCGGCCGGCAATGGAGGCGGTGGCGCGCGGCGGGGCCGCCACGCGCCGCGGGGATCAGGCCGACAGGTGCCCGATCGCGGCCACCGCGCCGAAGCGGTCGGCCAGGCGCTTGAGCAGGGCCAGGCGGTTGCCGCGCACGGCCGGGTCCTCGGCGTTGACCATCACCTGGTCGAAGAACGCATCCACCTGCGGCCGCACTTGCGCCAGGCGCTCGAGCACGCGCACGTAGTCGTGCTGCCGCAGCGGGCCGTCGGTCTCGGCCAGCGCCGCCTCCACCGCCTCGCCCAGGGCGCGCTCGGCGTCCTCGGCGAACAGCGCCGGGTCGGTCGCCTCCGGAATGGCGATGTCGGCCTTCTTCAGGATGTTGCCGATGCGCTTGTTGGCCGCGGCCAGGGCATCGGCCTCCGGCAGCGCGGCGAAGGTGCCGATCGCGGCGATGCGGGTGTCGAAGTCGGCCAGCGAGGCCGGGCGCAGCTCCGCCACCGCGTTGAAGTGCGCGGCGGGCACGCCCTTGTCGGCGTAGTAGCCGCGCAGGCGGTCGAGGATGAAGTCGTACAGCTCGGCCGGATCGGCCGACGAGGTGGCGCCGTCCTTGCCGGCCGGCAGCGGGCCGATCGCCTGCGCCGCCCTTTCCAGCAGTTCCTTCAGCGACAGTTCGAAACCGGACTCGATCAGCGTACGCGCCAGGCCCAGCGCATTGCGGCGCAGGGCGAACGGATCCTTGTTGCCGGTCGGCTTCAGGCCCGCGGCGAAACCGCCGGCCAGGGTGTCGGCGCGTTCGGCAATCGCCAGCACCTGGCCCAGGCGCGAGCCGGCGATGGCGTCGCCGGAGAAGCGCGGCATGTAGGCCTCGTCGATCGCCAGCGCCACTTCCTGCGGCTCGCCCGCGGCCAGCGCGTAGTGGCGGCCGGCGATGCCCTGCAGTTCCGGGAACTCGTTGACCATGCGGCTCTGCAGGTCGTTCTTGCCCAGCTCGGCGGCACGGCGCGCCTGCGCCGGATCGGCGCCGACCTGGACGGCGATGGCCTCGGCCAGCGTGGCCACGCGCGCGACCTTGTCGGCCACCGTGCCCAGCTTGGCCTGGTAGGTGACGGTCTTCAGGCCCTCGCCCATGGCCACCAGGCCCTGCTTGAGGTCCTCGTCGAAGAAGAAGCGGGCGTCGGCGAAACGCGGGCGGATCACGCGCTCGTAGCCCTTGCGCACCTCGGCCACGTCGCGCGACTCGATGTTGGCGGTGCCGATGAAGTACTCGGTCAGCTTGCCGGCCGCGTCCAGCACCGGGAAGAACTTCTGGTTGATCTCCATCGTCTCGATCAGCGCTTCCTGCGGCACGGCCAGGAAGTCGCGCTCGAAGCTGCACAGCACCGCCGCCGGCCATTCGGTCAGGCACACCACCTGCTCGAGGTTGTCCTCGGTGATGCGCGCGCTGCCGCCGGCCTGGGCCGCGGCCTGTTCGGCCTGCTCGACGATGCGGGCGCGGCGCTCGGCCGGATCGACCAGCACCTTCGCCGCGCGCAGCGCTTCCACGTACTGGCCCGGCGCGGCGATCTCCACCGGGCCATTGGCCTCGAAGCGGTGGCCGCGGCTGCTGCGGCCGGCGGCCACGCCCAGCACCTGCGCCGGCACCACCTCTTCGCCCAGCAGCAGCACCAGCCAGTGCACCGGACGGGCAAAGGCGTAGTCATGGCCGCCCCAGCGCATCGGCTTGGGTACCGGCATCCCGGCGATGGCCTCGGCCAGCACCTCCGGCAGCAGCTCGGCGGTGCGCGCGCCCGGCTTCACCGAGCGGTGCACGAAACGCTCGCCCTTGGCGTCGCTGGTGCGTTCCAGCGTGGTCCACTCGACCCCGGCCTTGGCGGCGAAGCCTTCCAGCGCGCGGGTCGGCTTGCCCTCGGCGTCCAGGGCGATGTTCAGGTACGGGCCCAGCACTTCCGAGCGCTGCTCGGGTTGCTCGGTGCCCACGCCCGGCAGCAGCACCGCCAGCCGGCGCGGGGTGTACAGCGGGCGCGCGCCGGTGGCGTCCACCGCCACGCCGCGCTTCTGCAGCGCGGCCACGACGCCGTCGAAGAAGGCCTGCGCCAGGCCCGGCAGCGCCTTGACCGGCAGCTCCTCGGTGCCCAGTTCGATCAGCAGGGGAAGTTGCGTGCTCATGGATGTTCCTGTGGTGGATGCGGCGGCCGGGAAGGGGGCGCGGTCACGCGCCGTTCTTCAGTCCCGGGAAGCCGAGCTTCTCGCGCTGGGCGTAGTAGGCCTGGGCCACGGCCTGGGCCAGGGTGCGCACGCGCAGGATGTAGCGCTGGCGCTCGGTCACCGAGATGGCGCGGCGCGCGTCCAGCAGGTTGAAGGTGTGGCTGGCCTTGCACACCTGCTCGTAGGCCGGCAGCGGCAGCTGCGCCTCGACCAGCTTCAGCGCCTCGCGCTCGCAGGCGTCGAAGCGGTGGAACATCTCGGCCACGTCGGCGTGCTCGAAGTTGTACGCGCTCTGCTCGACTTCGTTCTGGTGGTACACGTCGCCGTAGGTCACCGGGCCCTGCGGGCCGATGGTCCAGACCAGGTCGTAGACGTTGTCCACGTTCTGCAGGTACATGCATAGCCGCTCGAGGCCGTAGGTGATCTCGCCCAGCACCGGGCGGCACTCCAGGCCGCCGGCCTGCTGGAAGTAGGTGAACTGGGTCACCTCCATGCCGTTGAGCCACACCTCCCAGCCCAGGCCCCAGGCGCCGAGGGTCGGCGATTCCCAGTTGTCCTCGACGAAGCGCAGGTCATGCACCTTCGGGTCGATGCCCAGCGCCTCCAGCGAGCCCAGGTACAGCTCCTGGATGTTGTCGGGGTTGGGCTTCATCACCACCTGATACTGGTAGTAGCGCTGCAGGCGGTTGGGGTTCTCGCCATAGCGGCCATCGGTCGGACGGCGCGAAGGCTGCACGTAGGCGGCGTTCCACGGCTCCGGGCCGAGGGCGCGCAGGAAGGTGGCCGGGTGGAAGGTGCCGGCGCCGACCTCGAGGTCCAGCGGCTGGATCAGCACGCAACCCTGTTCGGCCCAGTAGGCATTGAGGGCCTGGATCAATCCCTGGAAGGTCGGACCAGTCATCGGCATTTATTGCGCTGCGGAAAAGCGGGCTAGTATAGGCCCAAGCCCCGTCCCGTACGGGTTTCCGCCGCCCCGGACCCCCCGGATCCTGCCGTGACCGACCGCGCGCCCTTCCTGATCGTGGAAACCGGCCAGCCCGTGGGCAGCCTCAAGCGCTATGGGCGCTTCCCGCACTGGATCCGGGTGGCGGCCGGCCTGGCGGCCCGGGACGTGACCGAGGTCAACGCCGAGCGCGGCGAGCCGCTGCCGGAGCCGCACGGCCTGGCCGGGGTGATCGTGACCGGTTCGGCGGCGTTCGTGACCGATCGCGCCCCGTGGAGCGAGCGCACCGCCGGCTGGATCCGCGAGGTGGTGCAGGAGGGCACGCCGCTGCTGGGCATCTGCTACGGCCACCAGCTGCTGGCCCACGCCCTGGGCGGTGAGGTGGACTACAACCCGGCCGGGCGCGAATCGGGCACGGTGTTCATCGACCTGCACCCGCCGGCGTTCGAGGACCCGCTGTTCGCCGGCATGCCGCCGCGCTTCGCCGCCCACGCCACCCACCTGCAGACCGTGATCCGGCCGCCGGAGGGTGCGGCGGTGCTGGCCCGCTCCGAACAGGACGCCTGCCACGCCTTCCGCTGGGGGCAGGGCGCCTGGGGCGTGCAGTTCCACCCCGAGTTCGCCACCCACCACATGCGCGGCTACGTCCACGCCCGCGCCGAGTGCCTGCGCAACCACGGCCGCTGCCCGCGCACGGTGGCGCGCGAGGTCAGCGCGGCGCCGCAGGCGCGGCGGTTGCTGCGGCGATTCGTGAAGCATGCCCGCGGCCAGCACGGCGCAGGTACCCACGCCCGCGGCGCCGATCGCGGATAATTGCCGCAGACGCGCCGACCCCCGGCGGCGACGCACACGGAACAGGAATGGACACGATTCGCAGGCTGCCGGCTTCGGCCGGCGCGGAATGGCTGCTGGGCGGTTTCGCCCTGCTGCGCCAGGCGCCCCTGGCGCTGGGTTCGCTGGGCGCACTGTGGGGACTGCTGGGCACCCTGGTGCTGGCGGTGGCCGCCACCGTGCCGGCGCTGGGCGCGCTGGTGCAGCTGCTGGTCGCGATCGCCGGCCCGCTGCTGTTTGCCGGCCTGGTATGGGCGGTGCGCGAGGTCCAGCAGGGCCGCCCGGCGCTGCCTTCGCACCTGGGCCAGGGCGTGCGCGACGGGCACCTGCCCGGGCTGCTGGCGACCCTGCTGCCGCAGGTGGTGGCGGGCCTGCTGCTGGGCATCCTGCTGCTGGTCCTGGTCGGCCCGGAGCAGCTGCAGCGGCTGAGCGCGGTCAGCGAGGAGCTCAACGCGATGGCCGCCTCCGGCGTGCAGCCGAGCCCGGAGCAGGTGCAGGAGATGATCGCCGACCTCCCGGCCGGGCGGATCCTGCTGTGGCTGCTGCTGGGGCTGGGCCTGGCCGTGGTGGTGGCGATGACGGTGTTCGTCTCGGTGCCGCGGATCGTGTTCGACGGCCGCCCCGGCCTGGCCGCGATGGGCGACAGCCTGCGCGCCTGCCTGCACAACCTGCCGGCGCTGGCGGTGTTCTTCCTGCTGGCCGTGGTCGCCCTGTTCGCGGTCTACTTCGCGGTGATGCTGCTGGCGCTGCTGGCCCAGGCCCTGGCCGGCCCGCTGTTCGGGGCGCTGGTGGCGCAGGTGCTGCTGATGGCGGTGGTGATGCCGCTGCTGGCCGGCGCGGTGCTGGTGGCCTGGGGCCAGCTGTTCGGCCATGCCGCGCCGCCGGTGCCCGGCGCGGCCGCGTCCGGCCGGCTGGAGGCCTGAGCGCGGCTCAGGCCTGGTCCGCTTCCCCGTCCTCGCCGCGGCCCAGCAGCCGGGCCGCCCAGATCCCGGCCTCGTACAGCAGGCACATCGGCACCGCCAGCAGCAGCTGCGAGACCACGTCCGGCGGGGTGATCACCGCCGCCAGGATGAAGATGCCGACGATCGCGTAGCCGCGCCCGGCACGCAGCTGGTCCGGGGTGACCCAGCCCAGCAGCACCAGGATCACCAGCGCCACCGGTAGCTCGAAGCTGGCGCCGAAGGCCAGGAAGATCACCAGCACGAAGTCCAGGTAGGCGCTGATGTCGGTCATCATCGCCACGCCCTCGGGCTTGACCGCGGCCAGGAAGCCGAACACCGACGGCAGCACCACGAAGAACGCGAACGCGCAGCCGGCATAGAACAGCAGCACCGAGGACACCAGCAGCGGCAGCGCCAGGCGCTTCTCGCGCCGGTACAGGCCCGGGGCGACGAAGGCCCAGGCCTGGTACAGCAGCCATGGCGCGCTGCCGAGCACGGCGGCGAAGAACGCCAGCTTCAGCGGGGCGAAGAACGGCGAGGCCACCTCCACCGCGATCAGCTGGCCGCCCTCGGGCAGCTTCTGCAGCAGCGGGGCGGCCAGCCAGGCGTAGAGCCGGTTGGCGAACGGCAGCAGCGCCAGCAGCAGCACCACCAGGCCGGCCAGCGCGCGCATGATCCGCGCGCGCAGCTCCAGCAGGTGCTCCATCAGCGGGCTTTCGCTGTCCGTCTCAGGAGTGGCGGGGTCCATCGCGCTCCTCGGCGGGATCGGCGGGCGGGGCGGGTTCGGTATGCGACCCGGGTGCGGGCAGCGGCGCTTCCGGGTCGGCTGCGGGCTGGGGGGCTTCCCCGGCCGGTTCCGGCGGGCGCAGGTCCGCCTCGACCTGCTGGCGCAGGCCATCCAGGCCGCTGCGCGCGGCTTCGGCTTCCTGGCGCAGGGTGGCTTCGGCCTGGCGCAGCGAATCCTGGGTCTCGCGCAGGCTGCGCTTGAGTTCCTCGGCGGCCAGCTCGCGCTCCAGCTCGGCGCGCACCGAGTACCACTGCGCGCGGGCGCGGCGCACCCACAGCCCGGCGAAGCGGGCCGCCTTCGGCAGCCGCTCCGGGCCAAGCACGACGAGGGCGACCACCGCGATCAGCAGCAGTTCGCCAAAACCGATGTCGAACATTCCGCGTACGCCGACGCGGGATCAATGCTGCGCGCGGTCGCGCTCGGCTTCGGTCTTCGATGCGTCGGTCCGCTCGTCGCCGAGCTGGCCGGCCGGCTTCTCCGGCTCGCGCATCCCTTCCCTGAAGCCCCTCACCGCCTCGCCGATGTCCTTGCCGGCACCGCGCAGCCGTTTGGTGCCGAATACCAGCAGCACCACGACCAGCACGACGATCCAATGCCCGATGCCCCAAGCGCCCATGGCTGCTCACATAGTCAAATCAACGGTCTGACAGCATAGCGCAGGCCCAGCGGAACCGGGCCGTTCCGCTGGATGGTTCAGCAATCCCGGTCAGTACGGCAGCGGCTCGCTGCGCACGCCATCGTCCACCGGCTCGAAGCCCTGGGTCGGCGCCGGGCCGGCCGGCGGCGGCGCCGGCAGGGTCTGCAGGCCCTGGGTCTGCGCCTGCGGCTGCTGGTTGGGGATGGTCACCCGGCCGACCGGGGCGGCGGCCGGGGCCGCGGTGCCGCGGGTCACGCGCGCGGCATGGGTGGCTTCCTCCAGCTGGTCGCGGAAGGCCACGATGGCGTTGCTGGGGGCAGCCTGGGCGCGGTCCTCGAACACCATGCGCGGCGTGGTCGTCGACCCGTAGACCACGGCCTGGGCGTTGCTGTCGATGCGCAGCACCGCGCCGTCCAGGGCCACGCCGGCGAACAGGCCGCGGGCGCGCGACCAGGACCAGATCTCGGCCTTGAGCTGGCCGTCGGTGGCCGCGGCGGCATTGCGGCCCACCGGGCCGGCGGCCACGGCGGCGTCGGCGCCGAGGGTGAACTTGCCGTTGACCACGTTGTCGAGGCTGCGGTCGTTGCGGAACACCAGCACGATGTCCGAGGACTGCACGCCGGCCTGGAAGCCGATGCTGCCGCCGGTCAGGGTCACGAACACCGGGTTGGACCAGGTACCGTCGGCGGTCTTGACCGACATCAGGCCGTGGCCGCGGCGCCCGCCGATCACCAGGCCGGCCTTGATCGCGTCCGGGATGACCACGATCGCCTTGGCCTCGTCCAGCAGCTTGTCCGGGATCGCCTGCTCCGGGATCTTCTGGATCTCCTCCAGCACCCGCACCGCCTCGCGCGCCCGCGCGTCCTCCTCCGGGCCGGCGATGGCCGGAGCGGCCACCAGCAACAGGACGGGAAGCAGGAACTTGCTCAGTTGCGACATCGTTGGACTCCGCGAGGGTGGCCGGCGGCCACGGTTCGCCCGGAACTTAGGTTTGCGGCAATGAATCGCGCCTGAGGCGCGCTGCCCCCGCGCGGCGTCCCGGGCCGGGCCGGCGCGCGTCTGTCAGAATACGACGCCATGAACAACGCCGCCGCCACCACGCTGCTCGTGGTCAACCTGGGGACGCCGGAGGCGCCGACCGCGCCGGCCGTGCGCCGCTACCTGGCCGAGTTCCTCGGCGACCCGCGGGTGGTGTCGATCCCCGCGATCCTGTGGAAGCCGCTGCTGCATGGCCTGATCCTGCCGCTGCGCGGGCCGCGTTCGGCCGCCAACTACGCCAAGATCTGGCTGCCGGAAGGCTCGCCGCTGCTGGTCTACACCCGCCGCCTGGCCGCGCGCATGCAGGAGGCGATCCCCGAGTGGCGTGTGCTGCCGGCGATGCGCTACGGCGAGCCGGCCCTGCGCCAGCTGCTGCGCGACCTGCGCAGGCAGGGCGTGCGCCGCCTGGTGGTGCTGCCGCTGTACCCGCAGTACTCGACCACCACCACCGCCTCGGTGGCCGACGTGGTCGCCGCCGAGACCCAGGACATGGACGTGACCCTGGTCGAGGACTATTCGACCGACGCGGCCTGGGTCGAGGCCGTGGCCGCCAGCATCCGCGCCCACCGGGCGCAGGGCGGCGAAGGGCGCCACCTGCTGTTCTCCTTCCACGGCCTGCCGCAGCGGGTGGCCGATGCCGGCGATCCCTATCCGCAGCGCTGCACCGCCAGCGCCGAGGCCATCGCCGCCGCCGCCGGCCTCCAGCCCGGGCAGTGGTCCATCGGCTACCAGTCGCGCTTTGGCCGCGAGCGCTGGCTGGAGCCCTCCACCCAGGCCGAACTGGACCGCCTGGCCGCGGCCGGCGTGCGCGAGGTCGACGTGGTCTGCCCGGGCTTCGCGGTGGACTGCATCGAGACCCTGGAGGAAGTGGCCCTGGGCCTGGCCGAGCACTTCAGGTCGAAGGGCGGCCAGCTGCGCTACATCCCCTGCCTCAACGACGCGCCGGAACACGCCGCGGCCCTGGCGCGGCTGGCCCGCCACGCGGCCGGCACGGTGGAATGACCCCGGCCGAGGTCGCGCTGCCGGGCAGCTGCGGCGAGCTGGCGGCGCTGCGCGTCGAACGCCCCGGCGCGCCGAAGGTAATCGCCCTGCACGGCTGGCTGGACAACGCCGCCAGCTTCCTGCCGCTGCTGCCGCACCTGCCGCCGCTGGACCTGCTGCTGCTCGACTTCCCCGGCCACGGCCGCAGCGCGCACCTGGCGCCGGGGGCCGAGTACGTGATGGTCGCCTACGTGCACGCGCTGCTGGACGCGGCCGATGCCCTCGGCTGGGAGCGCTTCGCGATCCTGGGCCATTCCATGGGCGCGGCGGTGGCGGCGATGGCCGCGGTGGCCCAGCCGCAGCGCGTGGCCCGCCTGGCCCTGGTCGAGAACCTCGGCCCGCTGGCCGAGGACGAGGACGCCGCGCCGGCGCGCCTGCAGCAGGCGGTCTCCGCCGCGCGTGCCCGCCGCGGCAGGTCGCTGCGCGTGTTCCCGGACCTGGAGCTGGCGGTACGCGCCCGCCTGCAGGCCGGCCCGATGCAGGAACACGCCGCGCGCCTGCTGGTGGAACGCGGCACCCGCGCGGTCGACGGCGGATACGTGTGGAGCAGCGACCCGCGCCTGACCTTGCCCGGCGCCAACCGCATGACTGAAGGCCAGGTGCGCGCCCTGCTGCGCGCGCTGGAATGCCCGCTGCACCTGCTGCATGCCCGCCGCGCCCAGCCGTACTTCCCGGAAGACGTGCGCGCGCAGCGCCTGGCCGAGGTGCCCGGGGCCGCGGTCACCGTGCTGGAGGGCGGCCACCACCTGCACATGGACCAGCCCGAAGCCGTGGCCGCGGTGCTGGGCCCGTTCCTGGCCGCGGGCTGATCGCGCGCCACCGTCGACAGGGCCCGGCCCGCAGGCGAGGATGCGCCAAGGCCGTCAGGGAGAAGACCGGATGGGGCTGTACCCGCTGTTTGCCGATCTGGCCGGGCGCGAGGTGCTGGTGGTCGGCGGAGGCGAAGTGGCCGCGCGCAAGATCGCCGCGCTGCTGCGCGCCGGCGCCGAGGTGCACCTGCATACCCGCAGCATCGACCACCCTGACATCCAGGCCGCGGTGGACGCCGGCCGCATCGCCTGCCTGCACGGGGAGTTCGACCCGGCCTGGCTGGACGCGGTGTGGCTGGTGGTCGCCGCCACCGACGACCACGCCTTCAACGCCGCCCTTGCCGCGGAAGCCGGGCGCCGCCGGCGCCTGGTCAACGTGGTCGACGATGCCGTCCTGTCCACCTACCAGGTGCCGGCGGTGGTGGACCGCTCGCCGCTGGTGGTCGCGATCTCCTCCGCGGGCGCGGCGCCGATGCTGGCCCGGCGCATCCGCGAGCGCCTGGAAACCCTGCTGGATCCGGCCATTGGCACGCTGGCCGGCCTGTTCGCGCGGCATCGCGAACGCATCCGCGAAGCGCTGCCGGACCTGGCCCTGCGCCGGCGCTGGTTCGAGCGCATCCTCGATGGGCGCCTGGATCCGGTGGCCGCGGACCCGCAGGCCCTGGAAGCCGCCTTCCTCGGGGAACTGGACGCGGCCGCTGCCCGCGGCGACGTGCGGGGCAGCGTGTCCGCCATCGCCGCGGTCGAGCCCGACCTGCTCACCTTGCGTGCGCTGAGGGCGCTCAACGAGGCGGACCTGATCCTGGTCGGCCCGGAGGTGCGGCCGGAAGCGCTGGAGCCGGCGCGGCGCGACGCCAGCCGGGTGGCTGCAGGGTCGGCCGACGAGGCCGCGCGCCTGGCGGTCATGCATGCCGGCGATGGAGCGCGCGTCGTCTATCTATATGCAGCGCGTGCTGGCGGCGACGGTATCGACCGCGTCGAAGCCGCTTGCGCCAATGCCGGCGTGGCTTTCCGCCGCATCCCCGGGGTGCCGGTGAAAATTCCCTGAAAATTTCCCTATTCAGGTACTTCCCAAACGCGCCGGGCACGTGCACAATGCGCGCCCTCCCGACGACACCACGGTGTTGCCGGGGGGTCCGGGAAAACGGAGTGGCTTCAACACGAAGTGCTTG
>Ga0180223_1000143_pt1:137500-139970 | contig 139970 bp, 105 predicted proteins | sample eDN5th30CKraftOP_FD_151337 | JGI IMG/M metagenome (GOLD analysis project Ga0180223, IMG submission 151337) | Enriched Organic Plus compost microbial communities from Emeryville, California, USA - eDNA 5th pass 30_C Kraft OP (version 2) (version 2) ...
AAGCGCACACGGTGGATGCCTTGGCGGTCAGAGGCGATGAAGGACGTGGCAGCCTGCGAAAAGCGCGGGGGAGCTGGCAACAAGCATTGATCCCGCGATGTCCGAATGGGGAAACCCACTGCTTCGGCAGTATCCTGCACTGAATCCATAGGTGCTGGAGGCGAACCCGGTGAACTGAAATATCTAAGTAACCGGAGGAAAAGAAATCAACCGAGATTCCCTCAGTAGTGACGAGCGAACGGGGACTAGCCCTTAAGCTGGCATGGTTCTAGAAAAACGACCTGGAAAGGTCGGCCATAGAAGGTGATAGCCCTGTATTCGAAAGGGCCATGCCAGTGAAGACGAGTAGGGCGGGGCACGAGAAACCCTGTCTGAACATGGGGGGACCATCCTCCAAGGCTAAATACTCCTGACCGACCGATAGTGAACCAGTACCGTGAGGGAAAGGCGAAAAGAACCCCGGAGAGGGGAGTGAAATAGACCCTGAAACCGTGTGCGTACAAGCAGTAGGAGCCCGCAAGGGTGACTGCGTACCTTTTGTATAATGGGTCAGCGACTTACAGTTCGTGGCAAGCTTAACCGTATAGGGGAGGCGAAGGGAAACCGAGTCTGAATAGGGCGCATAGTCGCGGGCTGTAGACCCGAAACCGGGTGATCTAGTCATGCCCAGGGTGAAGGTGCGGTAACACGCACTGGAGGCCCGAACCCACTCCCGTTGCAAAGGTAGGGGATGAGGTGTGATTAGGAGTGAAAAGCTAATCGAACCCGGAGATAGCTGGTTCTCCTCGAAAGCTATTTAGGTAGCGCCTCATATGTATCCTCTCGGGGGTAGAGCACTGTTATGGCTAGGGGGTCATCGCGACTTACCAAACCATTGCAAACTCCGAATACCGAGACGGACTGTATGGGAGACACACGGCGGGTGCTAACGTCCGTCGTGAAAAGGGAAACAACCCAGACCCACAGCTAAGGTCCCAAATTACCGCTAAGTGGGAAACGATGTGGAAAGGCACAGACAGCCAGGAGGTTGGCTTAGAAGCAGCCACCCTTTAAAGAAAGCGTAATAGCTCACTGGTCGAGTCGGTCTGCGCGGAAGATTTAACGGGGCTAAGCGGTAAACCGAAGCTTGGGGTGCACACTTTGTGTGCGCGGTAGAGGAGCGTTCCGTAAGCCTGCGAAGGTGGGTCGAGAGGCCTGCTGGAGGTATCGGAAGTGCGAATGCTGACATGAGTAACGATAATGCGGGTGAAAAGCCCGCACGCCGAAAGCCCAAGGTTTCCTTGCGCAACGTTAATCGGCGCAGGGTGAGTCGGCCCCTAAGGCGAGGGCGAAAGCCGTAGTCGATGGGAAACTGGTTAATATTCCAGTACCTCGCGTGAGTGCGATGGGGGGACGGAGAAGGTTAGGTCTACCGGGCGTTGGTTGTCCCGGGGAAAGGCGGTAGGTGGATCTCTTAGGCAAATCCGGGAGGTCAACACCGAGCACCGAGACGAGCCCTTTAGGGCGAAGTGACTGATACCACGCTTCCAGGAAAAGCCCCTAAGCTTCAGCTCACGCAGACCGTACCGAAAACCGACACAGGTGGGTAGGATGAGAATTCTCAGGCGCTTGAGAGAACTCGGGTGAAGGAACTAGGCAACATGGCACCGTAACTTCGGGAGAAGGTGCGCCTCCTTTGGTGGCCCATGCGGGCTATAGCTGAGGGAGGCCGAAGTGACCAGGCCGCTGCGACTGTTTATCAAAAACACAGCACTCTGCAAACACGAAAGTGGACGTATAGGGTGTGACGCCTGCCCGGTGCCGGAAGGTTAATTGATGGGGTCAGCCGCAAGGCGAAGCTCTTGATCGAAGCCCCGGTAAACGGCGGCCGTAACTATAACGGTCCTAAGGTAGCGAAATTCCTTGTCGGGTAAGTTCCGACCTGCACGAATGGCGTAACGACAGCGGCGCTGTCTCCACCCGAGACTCAGTGAAATTGAAATCGCTGTGAAGATGCAGCGTTCCCGTGGCAAGACGGAAAGACCCCGTGAACCTTTACTATAGCTTTACACTGAACGTTGAGTTCGTCTGTGTAGGATAGGTGGGAGGCTATGAAGTGTCGGCGCCAGCTGGCATGGAGCCATCCTTGAAATACCACCCTGATGTGCTTGACGTTCTAACCTGGGCCCGTAATCCGGGTCGGGGACCGTGTATGGTGGGTAGTTTGACTGGGGCGGTCTCCTCCTAAAGAGTAACGGAGGAGCTCGAAGGTACGCTCAGCGCGGTCGGACATCGCGCACTGTGTGCAAAGGCATAAGCGTGCTTGACTGCAAGATCGACGGATCAAGCAGGTACGAAAGTAGGACTTAGTGATCCGGTGGTTCTGTATGGAAGGGCCATCGCTCAACGGATAAAAGGTACTCCGGGGATAACAGGCTGATACCGCCCAAGAGTTCATATCGACGGCGGTGTTTGGCACCTCGATGTCGGC
>Ga0180223_1000146_pt1 | contig 138830 bp, 131 predicted proteins | sample eDN5th30CKraftOP_FD_151337 | JGI IMG/M metagenome (GOLD analysis project Ga0180223, IMG submission 151337) | Enriched Organic Plus compost microbial communities from Emeryville, California, USA - eDNA 5th pass 30_C Kraft OP (version 2) (version 2) ...
CCGGCGCTGTCGATCGGCGGCCGCGCCGGCCCTATTGTTGACAGTGCGGGAAGGGAGAGCGTAGGACCGCAGGTCCCGCCCTGCTCCAGAGATTTCCGCCTCAATGCTCGACAAAATCTATCAGCCCGCCGAGATCGAGCCGCGCATCCGCGCGGAATGGGAACGCGCCGACGCCTTCAAGGCCGGCCGCCCCGACCGGCGCGATGCGCAGCCCTATTGCATCGTCATTCCGCCGCCGAACGTTACCGGCTCGCTGCACATGGGGCATGCGCTCAACAACACGCTGCAGGACGTGCTCTGCCGCTTCGAGCGGCTGCGCGGCAAGGATGTGCTCTGGCAGCCGGGCACCGATCACGCCGGTATTGCGACGCAGATGGTCGTCGAGCGGCAGATGATGGAACGGCAGGAGCCGGACCGCCGCACGATCGGCCGCAAGAAGTTCGTTGAGAAGGTCTGGGCCTGGAAGGAAGAAAGCGGCTCCACCATTCTCAATCAGCTGAAGCGGCTGGGCGCCTCATGCGACTGGAGCCGGGAGCGCTTCACGATGGATGAGGGCCTGTCGCGGGCCGTCATCAAGGTGTTCGTGGAACTCTACGAAGCCGGGCTGATCTACAAGGACAAGCGTCTCGTCAACTGGGACCCGAAGTTCCAGACCGCCATTTCCGATCTCGAAGTGGTGCAGGTGGACGCGCGCGGCACGTTCAATTGGGTCTTGCCGGAAGCCGGCAAGCCGAATGACGGCGATCCGGAAAAGCCGTTCGACGTGGAGGCGCTGGGCAAGGCACTGAAGCAGAATCCGTCCGGCCACATGTATCACTTCCGCTATCCGCTGGCGCAGAAGGTTGCCGGCTACGACAAGGATTACATCGTCGTCGCTACCACGCGTCCCGAGACGATGCTGGGTGACACGGGCGTTGCGGTGCATCCCGATGATGAGCGCTACGCCGCGCTGCTGAAGGCCGGCGCGAAGGTGCGCCTGCCGCTCGTTGGCCGCGAGATCCCGATCGTCGCCGATGAGCATTCCGATCCCGAGAAGGGAACGGGCGCGGTTAAGATCACGCCTGCGCACGACTTCAACGACTTCGAGGTCGGCAAGCGGCATGGGCTCGAGCAGATCAACGTGCTCGACGACCACGCGCGCATCAACGAAACCGCGCCGGAAGTCTATCGCGGGCTCGACCGCTTCGAGGCGAGAAAGCGCGTCGTCGCAGATCTTGCCGCGCTGGGCCTTCTGGAAAAGATCGAGCCGACGAGCCACACGGTTCCGCACGGCGATCGCTCCGGCGTCGTCATCGAGCCGTGGCTGACGGACCAGTGGTACGTCAACGCCGCCGAGCTTGCGAAGTCAGCCATCGCGATGGTGGAGAGCGGCAAGACGAATTTTGTTCCGAAGAACTGGGAGAAGACCTACTTCGAGTGGATGCGCAACATCCAGCCCTGGTGCATCTCGCGCCAACTCTGGTGGGGCCACCAGATTCCCGCCTGGTATGCGCCGGACGGCAAGGTGTTCGTCGCCGAGGATGAGGCGAAAGCGCAGGCGCTCGCGAACGCGCACTACGGCGCTGAGACGCCTCTCAAGCGCGATGACGACGTGCTCGACACCTGGTTCTCGTCTGGTCTGTGGCCGTTCTCGACGCTCGGCTGGCCGGACAAGACGCCGGAGTTGAAACGCTACTATCCGACGAGCGTGCTCGTCACGGGGTTCGACATCATCTTCTTCTGGATCGCCCGCATGATGATGCTGGGTCTCCATTTCATGGAGGAAGTGCCCTTTCGCGATATCTACATCCACGCCCTCGTCCGTGACGAGAAGGGGCAGAAGATGTCGAAGTCGAAGGGCAACGTCATGGACCCGCTGGTGATGATCGACACCTACGGGGCCGACGCGCTGCGCTTCACGCTGGCGGCGATGGCGGCGCAGGGGCGCGACATCAAGCTGTCGACGAGCCGTGTCGAGGGCTACCGCAACTTTGCGACCAAGCTCTGGAACGCGGCCCGCTTTGCCGAGATGAACGAGTGCGTGCGCCTGCGCGACTTCGAGCCATCATCGGTGAAGGAGCCGGTGAATCGCTGGATCGCGGGCGAGACGGAACGCGCGGCGCGCACGGTGACGGAAGCGCTCGAAGCCTACAAGTTCAACGAGGCGGCTGGTGCGGTCTATGAGTTCGTTTGGGGTGTTTTCTGCGACTGGTATCTGGAGCTGATCAAGCCGATCCTCGCGGGTGATGATGAAGCCGCGATCGCGGAGACGCGCGCGATGGTCGCCTGGACGCTGGATCAGATCCTAAAGCTCCTGCATCCGTTCATGCCTTACATCACCGAGGAGCTTTGGGCGCACGCGGTGGAGCACGGCGAGAAGCGCGAGAACCTCCTGGCGCTGAGCCGATGGCCGAACATCTCGGGCCTCATCGACGCCGACGTCGACGAGGAGATCGGCTGGGTGGTGCGTCTCATTTCCGAGATCCGCTCGGTGCGTACGGAGATGAACGTGCCGGCGGCGGCAAAGCTGCCGCTGATGCTGCCGAACGCGAGCCCTGAGCTGCAGGAACGCGCGCGGCGTCACGAGGAGACGATCAGCCGGCTTGCCCGCCTCGACGGTATAAGCTTCCCCGAAACGGCGCCGAAGGGTGCCGCCGTCATCGTCGCGGGCGATACGACCGCTGCGCTGCCGCTGGGCGGGGTTATCGATGCCGCGGCCGAGATGAAGCGGCTCGGGCGCGAGATCGAGAAGGCGGAAAGCGACCTGGGGAAGATGGACGCCAAGCTCTCCAACCCCCAATTCATGGCCAAGGCCAAGGAAGAGGCGGTGGAGGAGGCGCGCGAGCGCAAAGCCGAGCTGGAAGACGCCATTCTGCGCCTGAAGGCGGCTGTCCGCCGTCTCGAGGCCGTGGCCTGATCGGGCGATCCAGCGAATTTTTCGAACGCTGTTAACAGTCCGTTGTGGCATGTGGCAATGATGCCACGAATTGGGCACTCACTGCCTCCGTTGAGCCACAATACGGCGCCAGCTTGCGTCTACTAGGGAGCGAGGGAAACGCGCGGAAGACGAGTGTGCCACCAGTCGTTGGCCGCGCGCGCTTTTCAGACCATAGGCTTGGGCAGCCTTCGTTTCATTGCACGATGCCTCACATTGGAGGCTTCGCTACTTCTGCTTATCTGGGTGCACGGAAAAAACATTAGAATGACCGACAAAAAGTTCGACAAATCAAAGCTGCCTAGCCGACATGTGACGGAAGGGCCGACGCGGGCGCCGCATCGGTCCTACTATTACGCAATGGGGCTTACCGAAGAGCAGATTCATCGTCCGCTTGTGGGCGTGGTGTCGTGCTGGAACGAAGCTGCCCCATGTAACATCGCGCTGATGCGCCAAGCTCAGTCCGCCAAGATGGGCGTAGACGAGGCGGGCGGCACGCCGCGTGAATTCTGTACCATTACGGTGACCGATGGCATCGCCATGGGTCATCAGGGCATGAAGGCCTCGCTCGTTTCACGCGAGGTGATCGCCGATTCTATCGAGCTTACGATGCGCGGCCATTGCTACGATGCGCTCGTGGGCATCGCGGGCTGCGATAAGTCGCTGCCGGGCATCATGATGTCGATGCTGCGCCTCAACGTGCCATCAGTTTTCATGTACGGCGGATCGATCCTGCCCGGCAAGTTCAAGGGCAAGGACGTCACCGTGGTCGACGTGTTCGAAGGCGTCGGCATGCATGCTTCCGGGAAGATGTCGGACGAAGATCTCCACGCGCTCGAGTGCGTGGCGTGTCCGTCGGCGGGTGCATGCGGCGGCCAGTTCACCGCGAACACGATGGCGTGCGTGTCCGAAGCCATCGGCCTTGCATTGCCGGGCTCGGCCGGTGCGCCCGCTCCGTTCGAAAACCGAGATTCCTTCGCGGTCGAAAGCGGCCGCGCGGTCATGAGCCTTTTAGAGAAGAATATACGTCCGCGGGATATCTGCACCCGTGAAGCGTTCGAGAACGCGGCCGTCGTCGTCGCGGCGACAGGCGGTTCTACCAATGCCGCGCTGCATTTGCCGGCAATGGCGCACGAGGTCGGTATCGACTTCGATCTCTTCGACGTCGCCGAGATCTTCAAGCGCACGCCCTACATCGCCGACCTCAAGCCGGGGGGGCAGTATGTGGCGAAGGACGTCTACGACATCGGCGGCGTGCCGCAGATCCTCAAGGCGCTGCTCGACGGCGGCCTTCTGCACGGCGATTGCCTGACGGTCACCGGCCGCACGATGAAGGAAAATCTCGAGGGCGTAGTCTTCAACACCGATCAGAAGGTCGTTTATCCGGTTTCGACGCCGATCACGCCAACAGGCGGCGTCGTGGGCCTCAAGGGCACGCTTGCTCCCGATGGCGCCATCGTGAAGGTCGCCGGCCTCAAGAAACTGGCGTTCCGCGGTCCTGCGCGCGTGTTCAACTGCGAGGAGGATGCCTTCGCTGCAGTCGACGCCGGCAAGTACGAGGAAGGCGACGTCATCGTCATCCGCTACGAGGGCCCCAAGGGCGGTCCCGGCATGCGCGAGATGCTTTCGACCACGGCTGCGCTCTACGGGCAGGGTTCGGGTGAGAAGGTCGCGCTCATCACCGATGGGCGCTTCTCCGGCGGTACGCGCGGCTTCTGCATCGGGCATGTCGGCCCGGAGGCAGCGGTCGGCGGTCCCATCGGCCTGCTCAAGGATGGCGACATCATCTCCATCGACGCCGTGAACGGCACACTCGACCTCGAGGTCGACGAGGCTGAGCTGGCGGAGCGTCGCAAGAATTGGAAAGCGCCGGATAATCCATACACGACCGGCGCGATACGCAAGTATGCCGAACAGGTCGGGCCGGCATCGAAGGGCGCTGTGACCCACGCCGGCGGCAAAGCGGAAGTGATCTGCTATGCGGATATTTGATCGGACAGTACGCGTGCTTCTAGCCGGCCTTGCGCTGTGCCTCGGCGTCATTAGCGCCGGGGCTGTGCCGAGCAAATATAGCTCGCCGCAGGATGCGCTAGACCAGGGCATCGGCGCTTTCAACGGCGGCTATTACGAGATCGCCATTCCGGCACTCGAATATGCCGCCGAGGCGCACCTGTTTCTTGCGCCGTACTACCTTGCCCGGATTTATGCTGACAATAACGGGTCGCGCACCGATCACGCGAAAGCGTACGAGCTTTATCTGAAGATCGCCGAGGAGCACACCGACGTCGATCCGGACGACGACCAGCGCGCGCCCTACGTCGCCAAGGCCATGACGCGCATCGCTGGCTATTTAATCAACGGTCTTCAGGAGATCAACCTCAAGCCGAATTCCAAGATTGCGATGGAGTATCTGCGCGAGGCCGCTCAATTCTTCCGCGACGAAGATGCCCAGTTCGAGCTCGCCAAGCTCTACCTGCATGGCGACGGCATCGAGAGCGACGTTCCCTATGCCAAGCACTGGCTTTCGGTGCTGAGCCAGAAGGGGCATCCGGGCGCTCAGGCGTTCCTGGCCGATCTGCTCTGGCGGGGCAAATACATGAAGGCCGATCCGGTGCGCGCGCTTGCGCTCATCTCGGTCGCCGTATCCAACTCGCCGACCTATGAGCGTGTCTGGATCGAAGACATCTACCAGAACATCTACTGTGGCGTTGCGCAGGGCGTACGCAAGCAGGCGACGGGACTCGTTGCGGACTGGCGCACGCGGTATGGCCGTAAACCCGATACCCGTGATGACACAGGGCTTGGGCTGCTGAACATTCAGGCGACGCGCACCTGCGGCAACGGCGAGCCGGTGCTGTTCGACATGGGTGCCGAGGAAGACAATCAGCCGCCGTCGGCGGCCGTCGCGGCGCAGCCCGCGCCGCTGACACAGCCGACGCTTCCCGCGGCCGCTGCCGGCAGCAACGCTCCATTCATGGGCGCACCATCGGCGGGCAGCGGGCTGCGCGATGTTGGTGCCAGCGCGAGCGCATCGCCACCGGCACACTGAAGCGGTGCCCTTCGATTGTTAATTTTTTTGGGCCGCTTTTTGACGCTGCCGGCTGCTAGCCATGAGGGAGTGTCGAGGGGTTTATGTCCGGCGCTGCCGGCGACTATCCGGTGCGCCAAAAAAAGGCCGGGCATGCGCTGGGCACGCTCCGGCCCGTAGCTCGCGATACAAAGCCGGATCAGCGGCGCTTGAGATTGAGCTGAGCCGATGTGCCGTCACCCGACAGGCTCACGCTCTGGCTCTTCCCATTGACATGCACTCTGATCGATCCGCGCACGTTGTATTCGCTGTTGAAGAAGCTTCCCTTATAGGAGCTGCCGCTCACGCGGTAGACCTTGGCGGTCTGTGAAGCCTTGCCCGAGGCGGTTGCGCAGGTCGCTGTGACGGTGTAGCTGCCGCCGCCGCCGCTGTAGTGGGCGTGACAGCGGGCCTTTTCCTTTGCGCCGCTGGCGAAAGATACCCAGCCGCCGCCGCTCCACGAACCGGCGAGGCTGCTGCCGGACTCAGCTTCGCTGGGGCCGATGACGCCGACTACGGGGACCACTGCGAGCGACAGGACGGCAGCGCGGCGCGCCAGGCGATTGACGATATTCGAGTTGTTCATGAGCGGACCTTGCGCAATGAGCCTGAAATCCAAAAGGACGCGTCTAACGGAATTGAAGCTTCACGGGCTGAGCGAAGCAACACGTTCGGCGGGGAGATTGGCCGAGAAACGTAACAAGTCGCTGAACGGCACAGATGTTGTAGCGCCCCACAGCCTTTCAGCTAAGCAGTGTTTTTAATTCGGCAAGGCCGACTGTGCCGCGGGGAACAGAGTAATCGCGAACCTGCTAGTAACGGTTGTGGATGCGCCTTCCGTCGGCGGCGACTTCAGCGGATGGCTAAAGATCCGGAACCGGGGGACACCAAAATGCTTCGCGGCCGTTTCGAATTGATAGGTGGAGTGTTGACGGGAGGCCTTCTCGCCGTGGTGCTTCAGGCGACTTCGGCCTCGGCGGGCATGCAGCGCGATCTATCGAATTGCACCGCAGCAAAAGACCGGGCTGGGGCGGCTGCTTGCACCCGCGTGATGGCCAGCGGCAGGCTGCCGAAAGCCCAAATGTATATCGGCTTTTTCAATCGCGGCACCGCGCTGAGCCGGGCCGGAGACTATGACAAAGCCATTGCAGAATTCTCCCGGGCGCTGGAGCGGCGCCCTCAATTCACCCGCGCTTTCGAAGCGCGGGGCCTCGCGTACGCGGCGCACGGATCGTTCTTGAAGGCTATGGCCGACCTCGATGCGTCAGTGGCACGAGAGCCGAAGGAATGGCGCTTTCTATTCAGTCGCGCATCGGTGTTGAGGGCGGATGGGAACCGAGAGCGGGCGCTTGCTGATCTCGACGCAGCGCGCGGCCTGAAGAGGTATGAGCCCAAGAAAATTGCGTTGATGCGGGCGCTGCTCCTAGCTGATGGAGGTGACTATCGAGGCGCGGGCGATGAGGTCGCCAACGTTCCGGGCGTAGGCGATGACGATGCTGCAGTAGAGTACGTTCGCGCCGCAATCGCCTTTGGGGAGGGCCGTGTGCCAGAAGCGGCGGTGCTTACGGAGCGTGCCCTGGCACTGCGTGCCGGCTTCTCCGCCGCCCATACTCTCAAGGGGCGCATTTTCGAGGCGCGCGGTGAAACGGCAGTGGCGCGCGAGCATTTCGAGCGCGCCCTTGCGGCGGGGGTCGGATCATTCGACGCGCCAGCTGCCCGACGCACCGCGCGTGACCGTCTCGATGCGCTTGCAAAAGATATGGGCGTGCGCGGCGCCGAGATGGCCGCCGCTCCGCAAGCGACTGGGCGTCAGCTCGACTGCAAGGTGTTTCTGCCGGCGACCGGTAGCGTCGTAACTGCTACGTGCAGCGAATAGGGCACGACCGGAAGGGTGAGCATCAGAGATCGAGCTCGACCCAGGCTGGCACGTGATCGGACGGCTTCTCCCAGCCACGCGTGAACCGATCGACGCCTGCCGACCGCAGCCGGTCGGTCGCCTGGGGCGAGAGCAGCAGGTGGTCAATGCGTATGCCATCGTCCTTCTGGAATGCGCCGGCCTGATAGTCCCAAAAGGTGTAGACGCCAGCGCCGGGATGGCAGAGGCGGATGGCGTCGGTGAGCCCGTCGCTCAGCATCCGGCGATAGGCGGCACGGGATTCGGGCTGGAAAAGCGCGTCAGAAGTCCAGGCAGAGGGCCGCTTGGCGTCGATGGGCTCGGGGATGATGTTGTAATCGCCCGCCATTACGAACGGGATCTCTTCGGCCAACAGCTCCCGGAAGTGCGTGTGGAGGCGCTGCAACCAATCGAGCTTATAGGGGAACTTCTCGGTGGCGACCGGATTGCCGTTCGGTGCGTAAATGGAGGCCACCTTCACAATCCCGGAGGGCACGGAGATGATCGCTTCGATGAAGCGGGACTGCTCATCCTCGTCGTTGCCCGCCAGCCCCGTCCGCACTTCCTCCAGCGGCAGCTTGGAGAGAATGGCGACACCGTTAAAGCCCTTCTGGCCGTGGACGGCGCACTGGTAGCCGAGATCCTCAAACGCTTCCTTCGGAAAGGCTTCGGTGATGCTCTTGATTTCCTGCAGGCAGACGACGTCGGGGGATGCCTGCCGAAGATAGGCGAGCGCCGATTCAATGCGCGCCTTGACGCCATTGATGTTCCAGGTGGTGACCTTCATACGGGCAGGGGTAGTCGAGAATCGAAAAGAGTGCCAGCAAGCATCATAGGCCCGGGAGCCGCCGGGCTATCGCCGTCAGATAGAGAAACTGGTGCCGCAGCCGCAAGACGCCGTCGCCTTCGGATTGGTGATGCGGAACGAGGCGCCGATCAGGTCATCAACAAAGTCGATTTCCGATCCGGCCAGGAAGCCGAGGGAGACCTGATCGATGACGACCTTTGCGCCGGAGCGCTCGAGCACGACATCGTCGTCGGCGGCGCCCGGTACGAGATCGAACTTATACTGGAAACCGGAGCAGCCGCCGCCTTCGACGCTGACGCGCAGGGCCTCGGCCGCGGCCTCGTCGGCAACGATCTCGGCGATGCGTTTGGCGGCGCGCTCGGTGACGGTGACGGATTGGATCATCTGCTGTCTCGACCGGCTATCTCTGAAAAGCAATTGTGCGCCATCATATAGGGAAGCTGGCACACGCGACACAGCGCGGGGTTGCCCTCGCACCGGAATCTCCTGCTATCCAAGATAAGCGGGAAGCGCCTCAAATCAAACCCCGTGGAGGGGCCGTTGCAGGCATCGACAGCAGACAAATCGGGCACCAAAGGCGCAAATGCCGCTGCCGGAGCAGGGAATTACGGGGCGGAGCTGGCGCCAGGCGAGCGGTCACCCGCTGTCTATGCCGCGAGTGCGGTTCCGAGCCGCGGGCGGCTTTATGGGGAACCCGAGTGCGCCACCCGCAGCCCGTTCCAGCGCGATCGCGACCGCATCCTTCATTCCACCGCGTTCCGGCGGCTCACCTACAAGACGCAGGTTTTCCTGTTCCACGAGGGCGATCATTTCCGCACGCGGCTGACGCATTCTCTGGAGGTGGCGCAGATCGCGCGCACGGTGGCACGCCAGCTGCGGCTGGACGAAGACCTCGCCGAAGCCATCGCCCTTGCGCACGATTTGGGGCATCCGCCGTTCGGCCACGCCGGGGAGCGCGCGCTCGACGCCGCCATGCACGAATTCGGCGGGTTCGACCACAACGCCCAGAGCTTGCGCGTCGTCACGGTGCTGGAGCGAAAGTACGCGCAGTTCGATGGGCTGAACCTCACCTGGGAGAGCCTCGAAGGGCTTGCCAAGCATAACGGCCCGGTAGCGGCGGGTAGCGCTGTCGCGAAGGTTGCGGGCCGGCTCGAAGCCTGGCGCAGCCTCGATCTTGCCTCCTGGCCATCGGCGGAGGCGCAGGTCGCGGCGCTCGCCGACGACATCGCCTATGTCTCCCACGACATCGACGACGGGCTGAGGGCCGACCTCATCACCGTGGACGACCTCGCTGCGCAGCCTCTTTCAGGCCCCGCGATGGCGCGGGTGCGGGCGAGCGGATGTACGGATGAGGGGCGGCTCATGTACGAGCTTACGCGCTGCCTCATCACGGTGATGATCGCCGATCTCGTAACCGAGACGCGGACCCGGCTTGCGGCGCTAGCGCCAGCTTCTCCTGACTCGATCCGGAAGGGCGCCGATGCAACAGTTGCCTTCTCTCCTGCGCTGGCGGACGACATCGCGCGGCTGAAGCGATTCCTGTTCCAGCGGGTCTATCGCCATGAGAAGGTGATGGGGGCGATGCGCGGGGCAGAGCGCATCGTGGCCGACCTCTTCTGTCGCTACATGGCCGAGCCCGCAGCCATGGGTGAAGCTTGGCATGCCGTCGCGCGGCGCCTCGAAGGCCGCCGCCGGGCGCGCCTCATCGCCGATTTCGTCGCCGGAATGACGGACCGGTATGCCATCGAGGCCCACCGCCGGCTGTTTGACGACACCCCGGATTTGCGTTAGGCGGGCCCCGCCTCTCAACATCATTTCCAGCGCCAGGATCAGCCCCCGTGGACGTGTTCGCCGAGATCGAAAGCCGCGTTGCGGCCGCGCTCGAAACCTTGAAGTCGGAAGGGGCGCTTCCCGCCGACCTGCCGACGACCGGTATCGACGTGGAGGTCCCGCGCGATCCGACCCACGGCGACCTTTCCACGAATGCGGCGATGGTGCTTGCCAAGCCGGCGCGCATGAAGCCGCGTGACATTGCCGAGAAGCTGCAGGCGAAGCTTGCCGCCGCCGATGGTATTGCCGCGGTGAGCGTGGCAGGGCCCGGTTTTATCAATCTCACGCTGAAGCCGGACGTTTGGCAGCGGCTCGTGCGCGCCATCCTCGATGCGGGCGGCAGCTACGGGCGCTCGCAGCTCGGCGCGGGGCGGTCCGTGAACGTCGAATACGTCTCCGCGAACCCAACGGGCCCGATGCACGTCGGCCATTGCCGCGGCGCCGTGTTTGGCGATGCGCTCGCAAACTTGCTCGCGTTCGTCGGCTATGACGTCACACGTGAATACTACGTCAACGATGCGGGCGGGCAAGTGGACGTGCTCGCGCGGTCGGTGTTCCTACGCTACCGCGAGGCGCTGGGCGCAGACATCGGCGATATCCCGTCCGGGCTCTACCCTGGCGAATACCTGAAGCCGGTCGGCGAGGCGCTCGCCAAGGCACACGGGCATTCGCTCATCAATATGCCGGAGGAGCGCTGGCTGCCGATCGTGCGGACGTTCGCGATTGGCGAAATCATGCCGATGATCAAGGACGATCTCGCGGCGCTCAACATCCGGCACGATGTGTTCTTCTCGGAGGCCTCGCTTACGCAAGGCGATACCGACAAGGTGAAAGCCGCGATTGAAGTTCTGCGCGCCAAGGGTCTGATTTACGAGGGCCGGCTGCCGCGTCCGAAGGGTCACGAGGACGACGAATGGGAAGACCGCGAGCAGACGCTTTTCAAGTCGACGGAATTCGGCGACGACGAAGACCGCGCGCTGATGAAGTCCGACGGCAGCTACACCTATTTCGCCGGTGATGTCGCCTATCACTACGACAAGCTGCAGCGCGGCTATCGCCATCTCGTGAACGTATTCGGCGCCGATCACATCGGTTACATCCCGCGCATGCTGGCGGTGATCGCTGCCTTTGCGGATGGCACCGTCGAGCGCGATGGAAAGGGCAAGCTCAAGTCGTGGCAGTCGAGCGGAGGGACGAGCGATCTTGCGATCAAGGTCGTCAACCTCGTGAAGCTGTTCAAGAACGGCGAGCCCTACAAGATGTCGAAGCGCGCCGGCACGTTCGTGACGCTGCGCGATGTGGTGGACGAAGTGGGCCGCGATCCGGTGCGCTTCATGATGCTCTACCGCAAGGAGCTGGAGCCGCTCGATTTCGACCTCGCGAAGGTGGTGGAACAGTCGAAGGATAATCCCGTCTTCTACGTGCAGTATGCGCACGCCCGTGCCGCGTCCGTGTTCCGCAATGCACAGGAAATCTTTCCAGAGCTCGCTCCGGGCAGCAAAGAGGTGCGCGAGGCCGACCTTTCGCACCTTACGGATGCGGGTGAGATCGAGCTCATCAGGAAACTGGCGCATTTCCCGCGTCTCATTGCGGGTGCTGCCCGTGCGGAGGAGCCGCACCGGATCGCCTTTTACCTCTACGACGTCGCTTCGGCGCTCCACGGTCAGTGGACGCGAGGCAACGATTCGCCACATTTGAGATTTATCCAGCCAGAAGACGGGGTTATGACCGCGGCGCGCCTAGCGATGATCGCCGCCGTCCAGCAGGTGATATCCTCGGGACTTTCGGTCCTTGGCGTCGAGGCCCCGGATTCTATGCGGTAGACTCCGATTCGACGCAGAGGCTGAATAAGCGCTTCGAGGGGATCACAAGGATGTCTCGCTCCCAAGGTGCCGCAAACAATGGTTGGCCGGCTCAGCGCCACCAGGCGGGCGAGCCGGATCCCCGCAGTGGCGCACGCCCGCCGCAGCGCCAACAGACTCAACAACCGCAACAGCAATACGCTGCCCCCAACCAGGCGCTCCCCGGCTATTCGCATCAGCAGGGATACCCTGACCAGCAGGTCGCCGGCTCCGGTTACGGGAGCCAGCAGGGCTACCACTATCCGCAGGGTCAGCAGGCTCCTTCGCAGCCGCAATACGCGCCACCCGCGCAGCCCTTGGCCGCTGCGCAGCACGCGCAGTACGGCCGTCCGTCGCCAGCCGTCCCGCAGGCACAGCAGCAGGTCCCCGCTTCCCAACAGCAGCGGCCAGTAGTCAATCGCCAGGGATTGAGCAGCCTCGACAGCGCGCGCAACGCGCAGCCGACGCACGACTTTGAAAATTTCCCGCGCACACAGCCGCCGCAGTATGCGCCCCCGCAGCAGGCAGCGCCGCGCGCGGCCCCACCCACGCGCCCGCAGCAGCCTGCACAACCGGTGGCGCCCCAGCGGCAGACCTACAGCGCACCCGTGGCTGACAATTCCATCTTTCCCGGTGCGGGCTATCGTCAGCCGCAGCAGGCAGCGCCACAGCAGCTTGGACCGCAGTTCGACACGCGCGAGCCGCAGGTGCCGAGCTACGACCAGTGGCCGCCGGCGCAGCCCATCCATGACCACTACGGCCAGGACCTCGAGGCCGGCTACGGCGCACACGAGCCGGCGTTTTCCGCCCCCGGCAACCAGGGGTATGCCGATCCGTTGGAGCAGGCGGACTGGGCAATGCCTGCCGCCGGCTACGGTGATCCGTCGCTCGATGAGCAGAGCTACGGGCATTACGATCAGCAGCATGCCGGCGCGCTTGAGCCGACCTACAGCCAAGACGAGGCCGGCGCCTACGAGATGGAAGAGCCCCGCCGCGCAAGCTGGACGATGCGGATAGCCGGCGCCGTCGTGCTCGCCATCGGCCTCGGCTACGGCTTGGCGCAGGCCTACAAGGCGGTCCTCGGCTCGCCCGTCGACACGGCACCCCCGGTCATCGCCAGCGATAGCTCGCCGGCCAAGGAGCGGCCTGCGGATCCGGGCGGCCGCCAGTTTTCCCACACGGATAGCAAGGTTCTCGGCCGTCTCGGCGACAATGACAGCTCAAGCCAACATACCGACTCGGGGCTTTACGAGTCCGATTCTTCTTCCGACAACGGCACCAAGAAGGTAACGACGCTGGTTGTTGGACGCGATGGCTCCATCGCGCCGCCGAGCGCCGAGCCCGTCAGCAGTGCCCCGGAGCCAACGGTTTCGGTCCCAGGCCTGATGGTTGTCGATGCGTTCGGAACGGGCTCCGGCGGTCCGCCGCCGCAGCGGCGTATGCCTGATCCCGAGCCTGTAGTCGTCAACACGCCCAGCCGACCGACGGTTAACGTGAAGTCGACGAAGGTCATCCCTGCGACGACGGCAAGCATCGATCAGGAAGCGGCACCCGCGCCGCGCAAGCAGCCGCAGCAGAGGGTCGCGGCCGCACCGCCGGTGAGCGATGAAGGAGCGACGAGCGCCTCGGGAGCCAATGGTTACGTCGTTGTGCTCGGCTCGGTGCCGGCGTCCGGCACCAGCCGCCTCGATGCCTTGCGCAAGTTTGCGGACATGCAGCAGCAGTATGGTGCGGTGCTCGCGAACAAGACGCCGGACGTGCGCGAGACGGTGCTGGCAGGGAAGGGGCCCTACCACCGCCTACTCGTCGGGCCGCCGGGTTCGCGTTCCCAGGCCAACGAGCTTTGCATTCAGCTCAAGGCGTCCGGCTATAAGGACTGCTGGGTTACCGCTTACTAAGCAGCCCGCACGCTGCGGGCTCGACCGGTGCTCCTGTCGGTGCTAGTCGGGCTCACCTGAAACTGCTTCGGTAAGCTAATGCGATCTGCTCTCATTGTCGGCGTTGCAGGCACTGAGCTGTCGCACGCCGAGGCCGCGTTTTTGCGCTCCGCGAAGCCAGCCGGCTTCATTCTGTTCGCCCGCAACCTCGCTGATCATGCGCAGATCCGCGCACTGATTGCAGAAGTGCGCGAGGCCATCGGCGCAGAAGACCTTCTCGTTCTGATCGATCAAGAAGGCGGCCGGGTGCAGCGCCTGCGCCCGCCGCTCGGTCGGGCGCTGCCTCCCGCGGCGGCATATGGTGCGCTCTATAGCGAGGATCGTGAAGGAGCGTTGAGCAGCGCCTACATGGCGGCGCGGCTGCTGGCCACCGATCTTACCGATCTCGGCATCAACACTGATTGCGCACCGGTCCTCGATGTGCCGGTGGAGGGTTCGCACGATATTATCGGCGACCGCGCCTATGGGCGCACGGTTGCCCAGGTGGTGGCGCTGGCGGAGGCGGTGGCGGAAGGCTTCATGGACGGCGGCGTGCTGCCAGTCATCAAGCACATCCCGGGCCATGGGCGTGCTACGGCGGACAGCCACCTAGCACTCCCGGTCGTCGATGCGACGCGCAGCGAGCTGGAGGCAAGTGACTTCGCGCCCTTCCGGGCGCTGAAGCGGCTGCCGGCTGCGATGAGCGCCCACGTGGTGTTCTCCGCTATCGATCCCCACGCGCCCGCCAGCACGTCGCCGACCGTGATCAGGGAGATCATCCGCGGCGATATCGGCTTCGACGGACTCCTGATGAGTGATGATCTTTCGATGCACGCGCTTGCCGGGCCCATGCGCGAGCGCGCTGCGGCGGTGATGGCGGCCGGGTCGGACCTCGCCCTTCATTGTAATGGCAATCTTGAGGAGATGCTCGACGCCGCTGCGGGCGCCGGGCCGCTCGTGGGACGGGCGCGTGAGCGCTTTGACGCAGCTGTCAGGATAACCCGGTCGACGCAACCCTTTGATTCCAGTGCGGCCGAGGCGCAACTGGCCAAGATGCTTGCGTTTGCAGCCGGCGGTGCTGAATCAGTCTAAACTCGACACTATATGTTGCGGGATTCAATGGGGTGGACGCCATGCTCCGCTCCCGGATTAGCAGTCGAGAGATATGGAAACGGAGCCGCAGGAAACCGGCGAGACGGAGGCGACTTGGGATGACCCCACCATCGAGGCACGCCTCGATGATGAGGAGGCGCTGATCGTCGATGTCGCGGGGTATGAAGGCCCACTCGACCTGTTGCTGGCGCTTGCCCGCACTCAGAAGGTTGACTTGTCAAAAATTTCGGTGCTCGCCCTTGCCGATCAGTATCTTGGCTTCATCGGCGAGGCGCAGCGCCTGCGGCTTGAGTTAGCCGCCGATTACCTCGTCATGGCAGCGTGGCTGACCTACCTCAAATCGCGTTTGCTGCTGCCGCGCGAAAAAGAGCAGGGCGAGGAGACAAGTGCCGAGGAGCTTGCGCGCCGCCTATCGTTCCGCTTGATGCGGCTCGAAGCCATGCGCGACGCGGGCGCGCAGCTCATGACACGCATGCGCCTGGGGAAGGACGTGTTCGGCCGCGGTATGCCGGAAGGCACGCGCACGATTCGTGAAACAGAGTTCACTGCTAAAATCTACGACTTGCTGCACGCCTATGCCGATCAGCGCCGCCGTACCATCAAGGTGGGGCATGTGGTGAAGGTTCGGCCTGTCTGGTCGATCAAGGATGCGCGTGTGCGCCTCGAACGGATGCTCGGCGCGGTGCCTTCGACCACCGAGTGGCTCGCCTTCGAGCGCTGCATGGTGGAGCTGGCCAACAGTCACGAGAACGGCAAAACGGTGATGGCGAGCTCGTTTGGCGCGACGCTTGAGATGGCGCGTGAAGGGCATATCGAGCTGCGTCAGGACGGACCATTCGCGCCCATCTACATGCGGCCACGCCGTCCGGGCAGCGCGGCGAACGACGGCGAATGGCAACTCGTCGGATAATCGGTGCAATAGCGTGTGCGTTTCGGACATCCAATGACGAAAGAAAAGCGCATGGAGCCGCCACGTCTGACCCTGGTGCCCTCGAGCCCGGAGAGAAATGACGCTGCCCACGGCGACACTGGTGAAGAGACGGCGTACGCGGGTGCTCTGCCGCACAATGTCGCCGCGCTACCCTTCGCCGATCATCGTGCCAAGCTGCGCATTCTGGAGGCGGTGCTGTTTGCCGCGTCCGAGCCCCTCGATATTCCCCATCTCGCCAGTCATCTTCCAGAGGGTGAAGACATTGGGGCTCTGATCGAGGAGCTACGGGCGTTCTATGCGGGCCGCGGCGTCAATCTCGTCAAGGTTGCGGGCAAGTGGGCTTTCAGGACCGCCGAGGATCTTTCCTACCTGCTGGAGCGGTATGCAACCCAGGAGCGGCGCCTGTCCAAGGCGGCGCTCGAGACGCTGTCGATCATCGCGTACCATCAGCCGGTGACGCGCGCCGAGATCGAGGACATCCGAGGCGTGACGACCTCGGCCGGTACCATCGATATCCTGCTGGAGACCGGCTGGGTGCGCCTGCGCGGCCGCCGCCGCGCGCCGGGCCGCCCCGTGACTTACGGCACCACGGATACTTTTCTCAGTCATTTCGGCCTCGAGAGCATAAAGGATCTGCCCGGACTCGCAGAGCTGCGCGCCTCGGGCCTGCTGGACGGCAATCTGCCGCCCGATTTCGCGGTTCCCGAGCCGACGGACGTCGCCGCCCTGATGCCGGACGAGCTGCCGCTCGATGCCGTTGAGGAGGACGAGGAAGAGGCGGACGGAGACGAAAACGAGGGCGATGATGCTGCCGAGGATGGGGCCGCTGACTTGCCCCAGGGCGAGGAGCCCGGTAAGTCCTGAGCGGACCCCGCCCTGTAACTAGGTATCTTCCGTTGCCGCAGCCCACGTCAGCTCCGCCCGCCGCGCCCGCGGCCGCGATCGACGCCGTGAATGGTAGCCGCGACGGAAAGGGCCGCGCCGCCGCGACCTTCGCCGCGCGCCTCACCTTCGAGAACGTCGAGCGCGTCTATGGCGCGACGCACGCGCTAGCCGGCGTAGAGCTCGACATCGAGCCGGGCGAAATCGTGTGCCTGCTTGGTCCCTCCGGCTGCGGGAAGACGACATTGTTGCGCATCGCCGCAGGCATCGAGCGCCCGTCCGCGGGGCGGGTACTCATTAACGGGCATGAGGTTGCGGGTCCGTCGCGGTTCGTTGTTCCAGAGGGCCGCAGTGTCGGCCTGATGTTCCAGGATTTCGCGCTTTTTCCGCACCTTACGATCCTCGGCAACGTCGCGTTTGGCCTCAAGGGCCTGCCGAAGGCCGAGGCCCGGCGGGAGGCCATCGCAGCGCTGAAGCGGGTCGGGCTCGCGCACGTTGCCGACCAGTACCCGCACATCCTTTCCGGTGGCCAGCAGCAGCGCGTGGCGCTTGCGCGGGCGCTCGTGCCGCGCCCTGCGGTGATGCTGATGGACGAGCCGTTCTCCGGGCTCGACGTGCAGCTACGCGAAGCGATGCAGGAAGAGACGCTATCGCTGCTGCGCGAGACGCGGGCAACGTCCGTGATCGTCACGCACAATCCTGAAGAAGCCATGCGGATCGGCGACCGCATCGTCGTTATGAGGTCTGGCCGCCTAGTACAGGCTGGAAGCGCCGAGGAGCTCTACCATCGCCCCGCCGATCTCTTCGTTGCCCGCCTCTTCTCGGAGATCAACGAGATCGGCTATCGGGTCGGCCCTGCTGGCATCGAAACGCCGGTGGGCAAGCTTTTCGCGCCGGCGCTCGGCGTAGGCTCGCAAGCGACGGTGTGCATCCGTGAGCGGGGTGTCCGCCTTGCGCGGGATGGCGAGGGGCTGCTGGGGCGCGTGCTGGACGTGAAGTTCCTCGGCGACGTCGCGCGCCTCGAAGTCGGCGTCGAGGGCTTTGAGCACCCGCTCAAGGTGCGGGTGCGGGAAAATGCCGGCTTCGAGCGGGGCCAGGATGTGCGCGCCCTGATCGATCCCGCAGGTGTGCTCGTATTTCCGGCCGAAAGCCAAAAGTAAAGTATTTGTAATACTTAGCGGCAGGCAGATGGGGCTGGGTGCCCTTGCGGCACTTTGGGCTTTCTGCGATAGAGGTTGCCAAATAGCAACGTAGGCGTTGCGACCTTTCGCAATGCGGAGCCAGGGAGCGGACGACGATGGGCCTTAGTGGCTGGCATTTGCTCATCCTCGCACTTGTCGCGGTGCTCGTGTTCGGCGGCAGTGGGCGCATTTCGTCGATCATGGGCGACATGGCCAAGGGCATTAAGAGCTTTAAGAAGGGCTTGTCGGACGACAGCGAGGACGAGCAGCAGGCCGAGGCGCGCCCCGCCGATCCGCGCGTCATTGATCAGCGCCCGTTGAAGTCCACCGAGCGCAATACCAGCAAGACCGGCTGAGCGGCGCACGATGATGCCACGGCGCCGGCGTTCTGCCGCGCCGTGAGCGCGTCGGTAATCGGAACGACGCATGTTCGACATCACCTCCAGCAAGCTTCTGATCCTCGCCGTCGTGGCGCTGATCGTCGTCGGGCCGAAGGATCTGCCGATCCTGCTGCGTACCGTGGGCAAGTACCTTGGATTTGTGCGTCGGCAGGCGGCCGAGTTCCGACAGCATTTCGACGAAGCCCTCCGCGAAGCCGAGCTCGACCAATTGAAGAACGAGTTTGACAGCGTTTCCCGGGAAGTCCGCGAAACGGTTGCAGCTGGCTCAGACGCCATGGATAAGCAGATCGCGGCAGCGGCTGCGGAGGCCCCGGAGAGGGCCGGCACCGGTGCCGCGGGCCCCGCGCTGACGAGCAATCCCCCCGCGCCGGAGGGTGAGCCTTCCGATGTGGTCGAGGGTGTTGCCGATCACCTTGACGGGCCGGGCAGGGGGGCGGCATGAGCAACGGCGTTCCCACCCAGCAGCCGCAACGGTCCGGCCAGGAGGAGATCGACGCCTCCAAGGCGCCGCTGATGGATCACCTCGTCGAGCTGCGCCAGCGGCTCATCTATTCGATGATCGGCCTCGGCATCGCGTTTGCCGTCTGCTTCGCCTTTGCCAAGCAGATCTACAACCTGCTGGTGCTGCCCTATCAGTGGGCGCACGGGGGCACCGAGCCCATCGAGATGATCTATACGGCGCCGCAGGAGTTTCTGTTCACGCAGATGAAGCTGGCGTTCTTCGGCGCAGCGTGCATCGCGTTCCCCATCGTCGCCAACCAGGTCTACAAGTTTGTCGCCCCCGGCCTTTACAAGAATGAGCGCCGCGCTTTTCTGCCGTATCTCGTCGCCACGCCGCTGCTGTTCCTGCTCGGCGCCCTGATCGTTTATTTCCTCGTCATGCCGATGGCGATGCGCTTCTTCCTGTCGATGCAGCAGACGGGCGGCCCGGTGGAGATCCACCTGCAGGCGCGCGTCTCGGAATACCTTTCGCTGATCATGACGCTCATCATCGGGTTCGGGATCTGCTTCCAGCTTCCGGTGGTGCTGACACTGCTGGCCCGTGCCGGGCTGGTGACGGCTTCCATGCTCAAGAAGGGACGGCGCTATGCCATCGTCGGCATCACGGCGGTGGCAGCGGTACTGTCGCCTCCTGACCCCTTCAGCATGATCGCCATGATGCTGCCGACGGTTGCGCTCTACGAGCTGTCGATCTGGGCGGTGGAGCGTGTCTCCCGTAGCCATCAATCGCAGACATCATCGCCCGCGGCGTGATCGTGTCTGGACCATCGTTTCCGCCCCCTCTATACCGTCGCGGATAAGCGAAATTCACCTCATGCCGGTGCAAACCGGCATCCACGCCCGCTTCCGCACCCATTCCTCGGGGCGTCGTGGATCCCGGCCTTCGCCGGGATGACGTTCAAGCGTGCGTCGCTAGCGAGCAGGGGCTGACGTGTTCGACATCAAGTGGATCAGAGAAAATCCGGAAGCGTTTGACGCTGGCTTGCAGAAGCGCGGGCTTTCTCCGCAGTCCGCCGAGCTGATTGCGCTCGATGAAGCGCGGCGCGCTGTCGTCACGAAGCTGCAGGAGGCGCAGGCGCGCCGCAACGCCGCTTCCAAGGAGATCGGCAAAGCGAAAGCAGCCAAGGATGAAGCCACAGCTGAAGCGCTCATGGCCGAGGTGGCGGCGCTCAAGGATCAGCTCGCGGCGGGCGAAGGCGAAGAGCGTGCGCTGGACACCAAACTGCGCGATGCGCTGTCGGTCATTCCCAATCTGCCGCTCGACGAGGTTCCGCTCGGCAAGGACGAGAAGGACAACGTCGAGGTGCGCAAGGTCGGCGAGCCGCCGCAATTCGACTTTGCGCCCAAACAACATTTCGAGCTCGGTGAGCGACTGGGCCTGATGGACTTCTCCACAGCCTCGAAGATTTCGGGCGCGCGGTTCGTGGTGCTGAAGGGCGCGCTGGCGCGGCTTGAACGTGCGCTGGGCGCTTTCATGCTCGATCTGCACACGTCCGAGTTCGGCTACACCGAGAACATCGTGCCGCTTCTGGTGCGCGACGATGCGGCCTACGGCACCGGCAACCTGCCGAAGTTCGCCGAGGATCTCTTCCGGACGGAAAACGGCTTCTGGCTGATACCCACCGCGGAAGTCTCGCTGACGAACTTCGTGCGGGAGGAAATCCTCGATGAGGACAAGCTGCCCATGCGCCTCACCGCGCAGACGCCGTGCTTCCGCTCGGAGGCGGGCGCTGCGGGACGCGATACGCGCGGCATGATCCGCCAGCACCAGTTCACGAAGGTGGAACTCGTCTCGGTCACGACGCCAGAGGAGAGCCTCGCGGAACACGAGCGCATGACGGCCTGTGCCGAGGAAGTGCTGAAGCGTCTCGGACTGCCGTTCCGCACGATCCTGCTTTGCACCGGCGACATGGGCTTTGCCTCGCGCAAGACCTACGACATCGAAGTGTGGCTGCCCGGGGAGAACACCTATCGCGAGATTTCCTCGTGCTCGGTGTGCGGCGACTTCCAAGCGCGGCGCATGAACGCGCGCTATCGCCCAAAGGGTGCGAAGGACACGCGCTTCGTGCACACACTGAACGGATCTGGGCTCGCCGTGGGGCGCACGCTCATCGCTGTCATGGAGAACTACCAGCAGGCGGACGGCTCGATCCTCATTCCTGCGGCGCTGCGTCCGTACATGGGCGGCCTTGAGCGCATCGAGAAGGCGGTCTGACGTGCGTATCCTCGTTACCAACGACGACGGCTACCTGGCTGAAGGTCTCGACGTGTTGCGGCGCATCGCCGAGCAGATCTCATCTGATGTGTGGGTCGTGGCGCCGGAGAAGAACCAGTCCGGTTCCTCACACTCGATGACGCTGCATGAGCCGTTGCGTGTGCGCCAGACGAACGAACGCACGTTCGTCCTCAGAGGCACGCCCACCGACTGCGTCTTGATGGCTGTTCGCCACTTCCTCATCGACCATCCGCCTGATCTCGTGCTGTCAGGCGTCAATCACGGCTCGAATCTTGCGGAGGACGTGACCTATTCGGGCACGATCGCCGCCGCGAGCGAGGGCACCATCCTAGGCATCCGCTCCATCGCCATGAGCCAGGTGGGCGGCTCGCTGGAGGAGGGAAAGATCCACTGGGAGACGCCGCTCACGCACGGGCCAGGGCTCATTGCGCGCCTACTAGAAACCGAGGCGCAGCCGGGCGTGGTTACCAATGTGAATTACCCCGCGTGCCCACCCGAGGCTGTCACCGGAATCGAGGTGACGCGGCAGGGGCGTCGCGATCAGGCTTCGCTGCAGATCGATCAGCGCAGCGATCCGTGGGGCATGCCGTACTTCTGGTTCAACTTCCAACGGCCGCCCTCGACGCTGGTCGAGGGTACCGACCTTGCGGCTGTCGATGCGCGCCGCATCTCGGTGACGCCGCTGAGCCTCAATCTTACGCACGATGCGACTTGCCGTACGTTGCAGCGCGCTTTCGATGTGCGGTCCGACCGGCGGCGGGCAAGCGGCGGCGATCTTTAGATAAAAGCTCTCTCTCGATTATTGCGACCGCCTTGCGGGGAGTTCTCCGTGAGGCGATTGCTCGTGCAAAATGCCACCGCGCCGCCGTGATCCCGTCGCTGCGGCGTCGTCAACACAGCACAATGGCCGATTAACCTTCTTCCCGAGGCGACAATATCCGGCGCGTATATTCTGCGCTCCGATTCGCCCGCAAACGTGCAGTTTTAGAAGGCGCATGCTGCCGCCGTTAAGCGTCCATTAACCCCTTAAGGATTAATGGAAGCTTGGCAGTAAAGGTGCGTATCATGATGCGTTTTATGCGTTTTAGATCTCGCGGAGCCACAGCCCTTCAGCCAGCGGGCCGCGCCGCAGCAGTGCTCCTGGCATCGCTCGCCGGTGGCTGCAGCGCATCCGTTTCGGGATTTGATTTCCCAAGCTTCAGCCTCAACGACGATCGGCCTCAGCAGACAGCTTCGACTTCCGGTCGCGGCAACCCGAGCTACCTCGGCAACGATGGATACGGCAGCGGTGGTTACAGTGCGCCGCGCACCTATCGCGAGAGCAGCGTCTCGACGCAAAACCTTCCCGACGCGACGCCGTCCTCACCGAGCGCCTATTCCGGCGGCCGTTACGGGGACAACTACGCGGCGGCGAACCCGCGCTCTGATACGAACAACTACGGCCGGTCTGCCACGAACGGTGACCGCGGCTCCGCCGCGAATAGCTATGGCCGTTCTCCGAGCCATAACTCCTACACGGATAGCGGCCGCTACGGTACCGTTGCGCCGGCCTCTACCGCTTCTACCAATCGCTACGACCCGCAGCCGACTCCGTCTCTCGCGAGCCCTGGGGATGCGATCGAAGTGCAGTCCGGCGATACCCTCTATGGGCTTTCGCGCCGCTACAACGTTTCCGTTGCCGAGCTCATGCAGATCAACAATCTGACGAGCACGAACCTGGCCCTCGGCCAGCGGCTCTACCTGCCGCAGGGCACGGCCTCCAACCGCTATGGAACGCCGCCGCCGACGCAGACCGCGAGTATCCATCCTCCGCCGGCTCCGCCGCCGGGTGACCATAACAGCCGCTACTCGGGCACCTACACGGTGCAGCCCGGCGATTCCCTTTACGGGATCTCGCGCAACTTCGGCGTGCCGGTTGGCGAGCTACAGCGTGCCAACGGTATCACCGATGCGCGCGGCGTGAAGGCAGGCACCGTGTTGCGGGTTCCGGACGGATCGGGCGGCTCTACGAATGGTGCCATTCAGCAGGTGGTGGTGACGCCGCCGGCACAGCAGCAGCAGTATTCAGCGCCTTCCTATTCGCCGCCGCAGCAGCCGGCGCCACAGCAGGCGGTTGCGCAGTCGAGCGACGCCTCTAGCCAGCCGACGATCATCAATGGCAGCGGCAATGGTGGCGGTACGCAATACACGCAGGTTGCAACGCGCAATTCCAATAACGTTGCCGCCGGCGCCACGTCGTCGCCTCGCCAGTCGTCTGGTTCAGACAAACTGCGCTGGCCGGTCAGCGGCCGCATCATTACGGGCTTCGGCCAGCGTGCCGACGGCACGCACAACGATGGCATCAATCTCTCGGTGCCGCTTGGCACCTCGGTGCACGCGGCCGAGAGCGGCACGGTGGCTTACGCCGGCGCTGAGCTGAAAGGCTATGGCAACTTGGTTCTGCTGCGCCATGACAACGGCTGGGTGACGGCCTATGCGCACAACGATCAGTTGATGGTGAAGCGCGGCGACAAGGTGCAGCGCGGTCAAGTGATCGCCACAGCAGGACGTACGGGCTCTGTGGATCAGCCGCAGGTGCATTTCGAGCTGCGGCAGGGATCGAAGCCGGTAGACCCGGTGCCATTCCTCGAGCGCCTGTAAGTAGCACTGCCGGATGGTGTCAGACCGAAGAAGGGTCTGGCACCTTCCATGTAGGCCGGAGCGGCCGGCCGTAACGTGCCTCGCGCAGCGCTTCTCGGGCGACATGCCAGAAGCAACCGTCAGTTCTTGCCGAAGAGTTTGCGCAGCTCGTTCTTCGCGTTCTCCAGTACGCGTTTGCGTTTCTGCGAAAGCTGGCTTCCTGCGCGATTTATGTAAAACGTCAGCATCGACATCGCGGATCGGTAGGGTTCAGCCTTGCGGCGATGGCTCTCTTCCGCCGATCGCTTCAGGGACGCGGCGATCTTCTTGGGATCGTCCAGCTTGAATACGTCGTGCTCGAGGGTCAGCGCGTCGCTGTGTTCCGTCACGTTTTGCGACCACTTCCGCGGCGTGGCTTTGCGTGCACTGGGGGTTGAGTTCTTCGTGTTGCGGCGCGCTGTCGAGGGTGTGCGCTTAACCGCTGTCTTCGTCTTCGCCTTTGGCTTGGCTGCGGCCATGACGGCCTCCTGTTCGGCCTATGCGTTGATATGATAGGCCAAAACGCGAAGACGAGCTCATGGTTCGGCTAGCCGTGGATGCGCCGCATGAGCGCCATCGCCGCGTGAGGGGCACGCACCTTTCCTTCGTGGATGAAGTAGGCAAACACATCGCGCGGTTTTTTGGTCACGCGGTGGTTGACGTCGACGGGAGGCAAATCGTCCGGTGTGCCACCTGCCGCCCAGGTCTCGAAACGCTTTGCCCAGGCATCCAGCGCCTTTGGAGCATAGCCTGCCTTTTCCGTATCCTTGCCCTTCTGCAGGCGTGCATAGATGAACTCGCCGGTGATGTCGGAGATCGCCGGATAGGTGGCATGTTCGGCAAAGACGATCGGCACGTCATGGTCACGTGCCAGCTTGATGAACTCGGGCACGCAGAAACTCTCATGGCGCACCTCAACGACATGGCGAAGCTTTCGTCCGTCTACCTTCAGGGGCAGCAATTCCAGAAACGCGCCGAAATCTGCCGCGTCGAACTTTTTCGTTGCCGCGAACTGCCAGAGCAAAGGCCCGAGCTTATCGCCCAATTCTAGCGGCCCTGAATCGATGAAACGTTGGATGCTGTCGCCGGCCTCGGCCAGCACGCGGCGATTGACGGCATAACGTGGTCCTTTCAGCGAGAAGACGAATCCGTCCGGCACGTCGCTGGCCCATTTTGCGAACGTCTTAGGTGTTTGCGTGCGGTAGAACGTGCCGTTCACCTCGATCGTCGGCACGTGCTCGGCGGCATAGCGCAATTCCTGCGCATGCGGGAGCTTTTCCGGATAGAAGGTGCCGCGCCACGGCTCGAACGTCCATCCGCCCATGCCGGCGCGGATTATTCCATGCTTGGCCATCTCAACCCCATGCAGCAGCCGGCGCGACGGTGCGGCTACCACGTCTGGCGGTCAAGCGGGATATGCCTTTGTGTGTGGCGCCTGTGGAGATAGGCGCATTTCTAACCTAATGCGCTCGCCCCCTACAACCGAGCGACAACGGCGCATACGGAATGATGGTGTGTGCCAAGGTGCGTAAGCGCCCTCACCAAGAGGAGCGAGGCCATGACCCTTCATCCGACCCCACGCGAGCATCTGCAACAGAGGAGCCCCATATCTCCGAAACCAGGAGGGACCGAGCCGCCGGTTATCGATTCCGCAAGGCTGGAACGGGTAAGGGTTAGCAGTGTCGATGATCCAACGATTGATTGGCGCGCTTCCTTTGCAAGCTGCGGCGGCAACCACGCGGTACAGTCGTCGACGATCGTCTATGAGATTGCGCCCGGCGGCCATCTCGGCTGGCACACCGACGCGACCGAGGAAACCCAATACATCGTTGCCGGTGAGGGGGAGCTGCGCATGGACGATGGCTCATATCCCGTAGGCCCAGGTAGCGTATTCGTGCTGCCGACGAATGTGCGGCACGACCTTGCCAATACCGGCAACGAGCCACTGCGTGCGGTGGCGTTCTTTTCCGCGGGAATGTTTACGCAGAATTTCGACAGTGTGATGCTGCCGCCGAAGTCGCATATTCTGGGCACGCCGAACCGCAACGGTTAGCTAGCGCTGCAACAGCGTCGGCAATAGCGGTGCCCGTGGCGCTGCGAGGTTGCAACCCGGGCTGATCTGCGAAGAGAAAAATGCAAGCGCAGAGGATAGCGGCCCAGTCGCCGGTCGACCCGCATGTTAACTGTGCGTCCCCGCACAGCCGCTGCGGGAACCTCGTTTGCGTGCTCATGCAAGGAGGGCAGGGCTAACGGCTCGTTACGGCTCTCCGTGCTACGCCTGATCGGGGAGAGCGACATGAGCGGGAACAGCGGCCCAGTTTCGGGTATCTTCGACATTGCCGATATAGCGGCCACGCTCCCGGAGGGCGCAGCGACGCTGCTTGTCGACCGGTATCTAACGGATCGCCCCTCTGCAAGTGCGCGAGTGTTCCGGGTGTATCGCCCGACGCCGCCGCACTACCACGCCCAGTGTGATGAGTTTCTCTACGTGTTCTCCGGGCGCGGGACGTTCTGGATCGGCGAGGCGTCGAGTGAAGCCGAGTTCGCTCCGGGGCAGCTTCTGCACTTCACGCGCAATACGGTTCACGCGCTGCCGACGATTATCGAGGAACCGCTGGTGTTCCTTTCCATCGACACGCCTCGGCGCGATCCCACGGATGTCATCTTCGTCAATCCCGCGGACGGGACGCCGGAGAGCTTCATCCAGCGGTCCGCTGGCTACTGAAGGGAGTTGGGGAACCCTTGGGATTTTTGATCCGAACCTTGCAGCGCATCGCAATCTTTTCGATCGGCGCGCTCAGCATCTGGCTCATCGTCTTCGTCGTTTTCGAATTCGCCGACAAACGCATGCCGGTCGCGCTAGCGCTCGCGGTGACGTACGCGATGGGAGCATACGTCATACTGCCCTACGCGGTGCGTATGGGGCTCAAATTCTCGCAACTCCGCCACGTGCCGAGTTTCACCGTGGCGGCGGACGGGTTGCCTGCAGATCCGGTCAACCTCGCGCTCTACGGCACCAAGGACCAACTACGGGTTGCGTTCACGGCCATCGGCTGGGTGGAGGCAGAAAGACTCACGCTCTCGAGCTCGTGGCGGATGGTGAAGGCGTTCGTGCTCAACCGGCCGTATCCGACAGCGCCGTTCTCAACGCTGTTTCTGTTCGGCCGCGGCCAGGATATCGGCTTTCAAAAGGCGATCGGTGATAGTCCGCGCCGGCGTCATCACGTGCGCTTCTGGGCACGCAGCATCGGCCAAGCGCAGGATTTCGACCTCGCCAGCTTCTGGCTCAATACCGACATTCCTCCGGAAGATGCGAGCGTGCCGTGGGTCGGTGCGGCGACGAAGGATACCGGCTTTGGTTTGGCGAAGCTCACATTCCAGATCACGCACGCGACGGATGCGGACACCAATGCGGAGCGCGACTATGTCATCGGCGAGCTGCGCGGTGCCGGTGTCATCGGCCCCATCGCCTGGGAGAACACCGGTGACCGCATCGATGGCGAGCACGTCAACCGCTACATCACCGATGGCGATGTTGCGATTGCCGCGCTGGGCAGGGACGCTAGGCTGCCGGGCATCTGACCGGAATTGGCACTAGCCCGAAACGGCTTTCACGTCCTTGAAGATGATGTCGGGATTGCGCTCCGCCACCCAGTTCAGGCTGAACTCCGATGGCGCCATGTAGACGTAGTCGCCATCGGAATCGGTGGCGATGGCGCTGCGGTTTCCCTCGACGAATTTGTCGAGCTTGGCGCGATCGGAAGCCTCGATCCAGCGTACGATCTCGCAGGGTGCGGTTTCGAAGCCGATGGGCAGGCCGTATTCGTGCGTGAGGCGGTCGCCGAGCACGTCCAGCTGCAGCGCGCCGATGACGCCAACGATGGGCTGGGTGCCGTCGAGGGGGGAGAATAGCTGTACGACGCCTTCCTCGCCCATCTCTTTCAGCGCATCCTTCAGCTTCTTGGCGCGGATGGCATCCTCTAGCCGAATGCGGCGCAGGATCTCAGGCGCGAAGGAGGGAATGCCGAGAAACTGCACGTCCTCGCCTTCGGTCAGCGCGTCGCCGATGCGCAGCGTGCCGCGGTTCGGAATACCCACGACGTCGCCTGCATAGGCCTCTTCAGCCAGCGAGCGATCCTGCGCGAAGAAGAACTGCGGCGCTGTCAGCGCCATCGTCTTCTCGGTGCGCACGTGCTTCACCTTCATACCGCGCGTCAGACGTCCGGAGCACAGCCGCATGAACGCCATGCGGTCGCGGTGGTTCGGATCCATGTTCGCCTGGATCTTGAAAACGACGCCGGTCATCGCGGGCTCGGTCGCCTTAATGGTTCGCGTCGCCGCTTGACGGTCCAGCGGCGGGGGCGCGTAGGCGATGAGTGCATCGAGAATGTCGCGTACGCCGAAATTACGCAGGGCGCTGCCGAAATAAATGGGCGTCAGCGTGCCTTCGCGAAAAGCTTTTAGGTCGAAAGTTCCGCACGCATCACGGACGAGCTCAATATCCTCACGCCACTTGGCGAGATCAATCGGATCGAGCAGTGTCTCGAAGATCGGATCTTCCGGCCCCGAGACGTTCTCGCCTTCGGGATTTACATCGACGCGGCGAATGCGCGGCTTCTGCAGATCGTAGGTGCCACGGAACGTGCGGCCCATGCCGATGGGCCAAACCATCGGCGCGGTGTCGAGCGCCAGTACCTGCTCGATCTCGTCGATCAGCTCCAGGGGCTCGCGGGACTCGCGGTCAAGCTTGTTGATGAAGGTGATGATGGGAATGTCCCGCAGGCGGCAAACCTCGAACAGTTTGCGCGTGCGGGATTCGATACCCTTCGCGGCGTCGATAACCATGATCGCGCTGTCGACGGCGGTAAGCGTGCGATAGGTCTGGTCGGCGAAGTCTTCGTGGCCCGGGGTGTCGAGCAGATTGAAGATGGTGTCGCGGTACTCGAACGTCATGACCGAGGTGACGACGGAGATGCCGCGCGCCTTCTCGATGGCCATCCAGTCCGAACGCGTGTTGCGCCCGTCCTTCTTTGCCTTCACCTGACCGGCGAGCTGGATCGCGCCGCCGAAGAGCAGCAGCTTCTCGGTCAGGGTCGTTTTACCGGCGTCGGGGTGTGCGATGATGGCGAAGGTGCGTCGCCGCCGGATCTCGCTGGCGAGCTTGCCGCCCGCGCCGGCTTGCGCCAACGGTTGGGCGGGTGCGTCCGTAGCCGGCGCGGACTGTGAAGGCGCGATGTCGTCGGACATTCTGTTTGTGGCGCTTGCGGTTGGCCGCGCGAAAGGGGCGCGGCGCGAGGGGTTGCGAGGCAGCCCCTTACCACCCTTCACCAGCGCAGTCGATGCCTCCGCTGCGCCTGCGAAACGCCCAACTAGGCAGAGGCGTCGTTAGATGTGCATAATTTGAGTGTTTTCAGTGCGTTTCGCCGGGGGGCGAACAATGGAGTGCGGATCGCAAGACGCCCTTTGCCAGTTGGCGAATTGGTTCTCCCAGAACGATCTTTTAGCGCCGTGGCTCGTAGAGGTACTGGGGCGGTTCGGGGGGCGGGCTAGTGGAATTCTCGGCGTGGTTGCCGGTATCGCGCGGGACTATGGTCAAGCCATCGTGGGCTTCATCGGCGTCAGCTTCGGCTTTTGGCGCTGGTGGAGGTACCGAGAGCGCATTCTACACAAGCGGCTCGCCGACTACTTGCAGGAAAGCGATGCTCGGCTCGCGGCGGTAACTTCCGAGGTGATCGAGTTAGTCCAGCGGCCGGCTCCCGGGCAACAGCTCAAGGATCCGCTGTTCGTCGACAGCGATCTGCGCGTCGTTCTCCGCGAGCGCAATTGGGACAAGCCTGCATATGCCCTCGGTGTCGCCGCGAGTTCGGATTGGCACCTCGATAAGGCGATCAGGAACCTCGGACGGCGTCTTGAAACTGCGAACGCGATGGTCAGCGCGATTCAACGGCAGCTGGCGAGTGCCTATACGATACGTGGGGCAATCGCAGCATCCTCCGCTAAGGGAAGCAAGAGTGAGCAAATGAATTCGCTTGCTCTGATCTACTTCAGGAGCGCTCTCGCCCTTCCCACGCATGAAAAAGATATCACGACGCTGGAACTCGAAGCTCACCAGTTGAGAAAACTAGGTCTGTCTCTCGCGGGAGATGCCTACGCCAAGCTATTTACTTTGGCAGCATCCGAACCATGTAAGCGTCGCCGTATGCTTAGTCAGGCGCGCGCGAGACGATACTTGTCCGAGGTATTGCGATCCAACGGTCGGCTGGCCGCGCTTCAGATGATGCGAACCGATAACGACGGTAGCGCGGCTGCGCTGACACTCATTGCAGCATGCGAGCCGCTGAGCTTTTGGGAGCGCCTCGAGAAAGCGGACATGCATTACTATACGGCCTCGGGGGCGAGCGAGCTTAGCTTCGTTGGTATCGAGAGCACTCAGCTTGAAAATGCCGATACGGAGTATCGTCGCATCGTTACGGAGCTGGGACGCGGCAGGTGGCTGCGTCCACGGAAATTCAGAAAGCTCCGAAAGCGCGCGTTGGAGGGATTGGAGCGCGTCGCACACGCCCGTGACGGTGTCTACGATCTGGGCTGGCTATCCTGACGGCTGAAGTAGTTGAAGCAGAACGCCCGCAGCGTATGCGCCGCCCGCGGCGACGAGCGCATTAAAGAAGCTGCGTGCGATCGTCGTGCGCAGTGCTTCGGTAAGCCCAAGCTCCTGCCCGCGCCGATAGAGCTGATAGTGCTCGGCGTAGGAAATCGAGGCCAGAGCGATGGCACAAGCGGCAACCGTCCAGACGCCCAAGCCGCCGAAGCCTGAAAGCGCGGCGGCCAATATCGCCAAAAAGCTCAGCATGTCGGGCCTCGGTCCGGCCGCGACGCGCACCGCCTCCACAAGCAGCCTGCCGCTTTGTCGGTGATTCGTGTGGCCGGTAGAACCCGCGCTTGAGCGCCACCTGGGGATGATCCTCACGATTCCAGACGGTTGAAAGCCCCGACTTACACTCTGACGCGCTTCTGGACGACATAAGGCTCTGACTTAGAGCCGGATTTCCGGCGCGGATCGCCGAGTATCACTTTCTTCAGATCGCCCCGACGCCACGTTCGGATTCACTTCGCTTTTCGCTGAGATACCGTCATAAGGCGGGGTGCGCATGCGCGGGTACAAGGAGATTGCCTTTGATTCATTGGAAGCAGATCGACGAATACATCGAACCAAATTGGGAGAAGGTCGACGCCGAGCGCAGCCCCTCCGTGCTGTTCTGGCGCGGCGGCAAAGGCGCTGTCTTCGGGCATATCCGCGATGGCGAGCTCTTTGACCACAGGTGGGTCTATGTCAGCGACAGCAATAAGGTGACACACTTCTCGGAGGTCAACGGCCCCGAAAGCAATGTCATCGAAATGTCTGCCTTTCGTCCCGACTAGCGTCAGGTATCTTCGTTAGGTCACTTTACGGTGCATTCGGTCAGCAGGATTGCGCGCTGTTCCTTCGCCTGCTTCAGCTTTTCCTCGAAGGTCGCCACAGCCTTGTCGTGCTCATTCGTAGAGCCGCCCGCGTCGGACATCTCCTTCTTCATCTCCGCGATCGCGGCCTCGCGCTTGGAGATGGAGACGTCGACCTTTCCCAGTGCAGTGGCCGTACTCTGATCCCTGCAGTCGTAGTCGGCGGCCATCACCGATCCGCAGGATGTCAACGCGATCGCCGCGAGGATTGCACGTTTCCACATTTGCTTTTGCTCTCTGTCCATAGGGCAGGGAGGCTAGCAGCTGAACGGGCTGTTACGGGCGGGAACATGCGGCAATTGCGAGGGGTAAAAGCAGCCTAGAGGTGCGAAGCCTCCGAAGGCGCCGGAGCTCGCGGCTGGTTTGCTGGTCGCGATTTTGTTGCGTCAATCCCAGCTGGAGCCGATCCTGCCGTCTCGCGACAGGAACGCGGCTCCAGGTTTGGTTTGCGCGATCGTCTCATGACGACAGCAATGGGCAGTTTCGATGTCAGTCTCCGCTGCCAGGTCCTTCCATGGCCGGCACTCTACCCGTCATGTTGTCCGTGGCCGGAAGCTTGCCTTTATCGCCCATGCGCTTCGGCGGCCCTTTCGGCCCGGAGGCGCTTGACTCCTTGCCCGTCGCCGGTGACGTCGCGCTCCGGGGACCCGTCATGTCGGGAAGCTTCTTGCCCATTTGTTTGGTGGCGGGCAGCTTGCCTTCATCGCCCATACGTTTCGCCGGCGCTTTCTGCATGCGCTCGGACGAATTCGTTTCTGCGTCCGCTGAAATAGTGAGCGCGCCGAGTGCGAAGGCTGTAGCGGCCGCGAATGCAAGTATGCTTCTCATTGGGTTTCACTCCTTCGGGTTGAGTGGAACCATGCGTACAGCGGGGCTGATTGCAGAAAATCTACGGCAGGCGCCGGTATTCGCTGCAACAGATATTACAAATTGCGGGAGAGGCGGGAACGGCCTTGATGAATGCCGTTCGCCGCTTCTCTAACGTCGTTAAGTCAGTTGCTGAGCTTGATGTTCAGCGCCGCGCGAGCGACATCGATGTTGTCGAAGCCAATGCGATCGCCGGGGTCGACGCCCGGGAAGCCAAGCGGAAGCGACGAGCTAGAGCCGATATCGTAGCGCAGATACTCCGCCCTCAGCGATACGCCGTAGAGCACCATCCATTCGACGCCGCCTCCGAAGACGACACCGGAATCATGGAGGCGAACCCGGTCCTCGAAGCCGAGGTCGGGGACGTTCTCGGTGAACTTGTATTCGGCAAAACCCCAGCCGACGGTGCCATAGAGAAGCCAGTTGTTGATGGCCCAGCCGAGGCGCGCACGGATGCTGCTGAGATATCCCATGTCACCGGACAACACCGTGGAGTTGGGAAGTGTGGGAACGCCCACGCTTTCTCCGCCGCCCGCCAGCGTGGAAGCGTCAAACTCAACGCCGAGGAGGAATCCTCCACTCTGCCAGTTGTAGCCGATCTGGCCGCCGATGATGGCGCCGTTGAGATCAATCGCTGAAAGATCGGTCGCGATGCCGGTATTGTTGAAGGTGCCTTTGAGGTCCTGCCAGCCGTAGCCGCCGTGCAGACCGACATAAAGTCCGTTCCATGGGTTGTTCACCTGTGCCTGTGCCGGCGTCATGGTGATAAGGGCTGCCATCGCTGCAACCGCCAGAGAAAGCTTCTTCAAAGCCACGTACTCCCTCGCTCAATTATTCATTCCCCTCTACGCGGGCTACGCAACGAGCGACGGCTAACATGGACGTGCCTGCATCCATTGTTGCGGGGCGGTGTTGTGCACACGCAGACCCGGTTTTTTCACAGCAGATGAATAACTTTCCGATCCGGGACGGCGCGATGCTCGCCTCGGTAGCCGGTCCGGGGGCGCGTATGCTTACTTTTGGATGGTCTCGAGATAGCGCTTCAGCGCCACCACGTTCTGGCGCGAGGTTGCGGCGCCGATCCTTCCGCGGCCGCCTTCGTCGCTGAATATCCTGCCCCAGATGGGCATCGGCCCAGTTCCGTGGGCTTTGATGTTGCCGCCGTAAGTGATGATCTCCACGATCCGCGGGGCGGGAAATGTGCCGCCGGACCGCTGGGAAAGAGTGGTGAGATCGGGCGGCTGGATCGAAAGCGTGGTGGTGTCAGAGCCGTGGCCTTTGCCATCCGCTCCGTGGCAGCTCGCGCAGCGCTGCTCGAAGAGTTGCTGACCGAGGGCGATGCTGGCGGGCTCCGGATTGACGGCGAAAGATGCCGCCGGCAACAGAAGCGATGAAGTGTTCACGATGGCTCCCAATGCGATAACAACGCCGGAGCGTTTGATCCTCTCGCTGATGACGGTCTTATTCATGGTAGGCCTCGAAATCCGCGAGCGACCTTGCCCCCATAGCCGAAGTTAGAACGACAAATCTAACGGTGTTTGAAGTGTGTGGCGTGCATTGCGCTGATCTTGATCGCTGCGCCATGCAACACGAGTGGACAGCCGATCGGGCTCAGAGTTTGGCAGCGCTGCAGCGGCATGGGGCGCTAGCTTTGCCGTGCGAGCTCATCGGCCGTAATGCGCACGGCTTCATCGATGTGATTTTGCGTGTGTGCGCTGGTGAGGAAGAAGCGCAGGCGCGCCGCCTTCAGCGGTACTGCAGGATAGATGATGGGCAGGACGTAGATGCCCCGTTTAAGCATGCGATCGGTCATCCGGCCTGCGCGTACGATGTCGCCGACCATGATGGGACAGACGGAAAATCCCTCACAGGTTGCGGTGTTGAGCCCCAGCTTGTGCGCTTGGCGAAGGAAGTGGCGTCCATTCTCCTGCAGGCGTTGAACACGGTGGGGCTCTGCGTGCGCCAGCTTCAGCGCGGCGAGTGCGGCGGCTGCAAGCGGGGGCGACATCCCGACCGAATAGACCTGTCCGGGTGCGCGGAACCGCAGCAATTCGATAAGCGCGTGTGAACCGCATATGTAGCCACCGCATGCTGAAAGCGCCTTGCTGAGGGTGCCCATCCATATGTCGACGTCGCGCGGGTCGACGCTGGCCGCCTCGGCAATTCCCCGTCCTGTTGCGCCGAGCACTCCGAAGGCGTGTGCCTCATCGACCATCAGCCATGCGCCGTAACGCTGCTTCAGATCGATAAGGCCCCGTAGATCCGGCGTGTCGCCGTCCATCGAGTAGAGACCTTCGACGACGATCAATGCATTCCGGTGACGGGGGCGCTCGCACTCCAATTGTGCACGCAGCGAAGCAAGATTGTTATGGCGGAACGGAATGGTAGTGGCGCCGGAAAGCCGTGCACCGACGATGATACTGTTGTGCGCGAACTCGTCGTAGAGGATGAGGTCGCCGGGTTGGGCGACGGCGGCAATCGTCGAGACGTTCGTTGCGTGTCCGCTTACGAAGATGAGCGCAGCCTCAGTGCTGTAGTGATCGGCAAGAGCGGCTTCGAGCTCGCGGTGAAGACCGATATCGCCCGCAACTATGCGGCTCGCCGAGACGGAAGTGCCGTGTGCATCGATCGCCGCTTTTGCAGCGGCGGAAACGGCCGGATGTCCGTTGAGGCCGAGATAGTCGTAGGCTGAGAAGTTTACGAGTGTGCGCCCGTCGACGACGATGTATGGGGAGTGCGCGGATTGATGACATTGGTAGAAGGGGTCGCTGAAGCCGAAGCGCTGGGCAACCTTGCGATGCTTCTCGACGCCCGTATAACCCGCGAGTTCATCGAAGGGCTGTGAGCGGCGATTGCGTTGCGCCAGTGGGATGTGGGACGGGTATATTCGCGGCCTTTTGCGCCATCTTCGCCACGCGCTCGCTGCATCGTGTGCAAGCGCCGTGGCGTCTAATCCAACGCGGTAAGCAAACCGAAGCAGGTGACCATCCCGCGGCCGGCGGGGGTCGGTGCGTTCGAGGTCATTATCGCGCACGTCCAAGCGACTACTCTGTGTTTGGAACAATCCTTCGAAACGGCCTCTGGTGGCCTCTGAGGCAACGGCGTGTGCCGCTAATATTGGCCGCGCGGGTTTGGAGGCCATCGGATCGCGAAAGATTGAAGTGGTGGCGACCGTCCTTTTTTCTCAGTGTAATAGCCGAAAGGGGCTTCCGCATGCGGAAGCCCCGAGTGGTGTCAGCGGCTAGGGGGCCGGGTTAGAGGTCTCGGGCTTCGTCAGAGCTGGATTATATTGATCCCGGTACTCCCCAGCTTCGCCGGTGCCCGCGCCGCTGGCGCCGCTGTCATAGAGGTCTTCTTGCTTCTGCGGAGCGGTAGGTACCTGGGCAGCAGAGCCAGGATTTCCCGCCGCCGGATCGGCGGGGTTGTTCACGCTAGGCGCTGGGACCTGATTTTTCGAAGCGTTCGGATCATTGCCGAACCCCGATTCTTGCGCGAAGGCGAGACCGGTGGAAAGACCGAATGCGGCAATGGCCGCGATGGCGATCTTGGAAGTTTTCATTTTTCTGGACTCCTAGGTCGCTGGTTCTTTTCCCTCCCCCGGGACAAACGCGATCGCGCCGTGGCTGTTCCAGTCGGACCAGCTTGCACAAAGCAGCAGGGGGCTTCGATGTTCTTCAAAGCGGCATAACGGCTGCGTGGGAAATGCCGCGGCGAACGGCTGGAACTTCGAAGGGTATAGACTTGGTTCCTATGGGAATTGATTGATAGGAGGCTCTCCGTGATCCGCAGCATCTTCGTCATCGGCGCCATCATGATTTCCGGCGCGACGTTCACCACTTCCGCGGAAGCATGCATCTCTTGCAATTATGTTCCGGAGGTGCTTCGCCAACCCTCGGCGCGGTTCTATGCACCACCGTACGGCTATTACGCCTATCCAAGCTATGATGTCCGGGTCGAGCGGCGTGATCGTACACGCAGACATGCCAGGCAGCGCCAACCGCATGCAATTCGCCGAAGTCGGTGAACGCCGCATCAATAGCCCTGGAATCGTCTGTGGCGTCACTGTGCGAAAGCACAGCTAAGCTTTAGAGAAAGCTGGTCGACGGGATGAGCGCGTGTGGCACGCGGCAAGGCCGTTAGGCGGATGCTTGGAAGCGCATGCGACCCACGCTGTGCGGCAGCGCGTCGCTCGGGGACGATTGTCAGTGCGGCGTCAGGAAGAAGTGGCCAATATGATTTCCAGCCGGCGGTTTTCGCTGGAATGCTGAAAAGGAGATTTCTGATGCGACTGGCACTAATTTCTGCCCTTGCGCTCGGTATGTGCAGCGTTGCCGCTCTCGCCGATGAGAAGGTCACCGACGACGAAGCGGCGAAGCTGAAGGAGATCGTTGCGTCGTGGGGCTGCGAGGGTGGCACCTTCGAGAAGGAAGCCGAAGGCTCAGGCGTCTACGAGGCCGAGGACGTCAAGTGTAAGTCGGGCAACTACGACTTCCGCATCACCAAAGACTTCAAGGTCTTCGCGATCACGATGGACTGATCGCTATACCGTTTCGTTCGTGACATTGCATCGCCCGCCGTATCGGCGGGCGATTTCGTTGTAGTGGTCGCGTAGCTTCTGGCTGATAGCGCTGGACATCACTTGAACAGTGAGGTCAGCGAGAAGGACGAACCTTCGACCACGGGCGGCGCTTCCGCGATCTGAGGATGTGGCTCGTCGATATAGACGTTGACGCCGGTGGCCCGGCCATCCTTGATCAGCGAAGCGACATAGGCCCAACCCTTCGGCTCCATGCCGATACAGGCTTCCGACATCTCGCCCTTGAGGCGCATGTGGATCGCGATGTTGCCCCGGGCGAGGATGGCCTTCTTTTGCTGCGCCGTGTAGCGGTCCTGGTTCCAGAGCTTGCGCAGCCAGATGCCGGCGACGTTGCGCTTGGTCTTCGGGCCCCAGCTTACGCGGTGCGCCTTGTCCGATGCGAACGTGTACTCCCCGGGAGGCAATGGGCCGACGGCCCGTGCGGCGAGGCATTCGGGATCGGGATTATTACGACAGACATCGCGACCCGAAAGCGCCCATGCGATGGTGCGGCCGTCGATTTTCGGATCGTCGGATACGACGAACAGGCGGCCGGTACGAATGGTGTAGCCGAGCTTGAAACTTGAGCCCGTCGCCGGAACTTCGCGCACGACATCCTGATAGGGATTGCAGATCTCTCCACCGGTAAGCTTTCGCCTGAAGCCGTTGAGGCTTATTGTGACGTAATCGACGCCGGGCCCGCAGTCCCATTGCTCGAGCATCTTCCTGTCTTTCAGAGATGCGAGCACGTTTTCTGAAGCGGGGGTTTCGGCGCGGGAGGGCTCAGTGGCTTTCGCGGACTTTGCCGTCGGCTTGACGCTCGGCTGCGACCGCGCGGCAAGCTTAGGCTCGGCGACTTTCGGTGTGGGCGGCTCAACCTTCTGGGGCTTCGCCTCTGCTTCCAGCGTCGTCTCCCAGGGTGAAGGCTCGGGAGGCTGCTGGCGGACTTGCTCGCAGCCCGGCGAAAGCTTCGGCGGCTGAATCTGCTTCACGGCAAGCTGGCGCGCCAGGGTGCTGGTTGCGCCCTGCTGGATGTACGCGGTGATGAGGGCGTGCTGCACCTCAAGCTGCTCCGGCGAGAGCTCGAAGATGCATTCCTCGTAGATCTGGTCGCCCACCTGGCTAAAAATGTCGGCGATCTGCGCCGCGGCGGCTGAAGGCGCGGCGTCGGCGGCGATCTCGGTCGGCTGAGCCCTTGTAGGGATGACAGGAAGCAGGCACGCGCCCGCCAGCGCGGCGACGGCCGACCAGCAGACGCGAGCCGTTAAAAGTTTCCCAGGCACGCGGTGCCTACCCGTTTTAGTCACCTGCATGTCCATGACCTAGCCCGCGAGTCGGGGCAAGAGAATGGCCGCAGCAACCCGAGGTTCGGTTTGGTGCAGATTGGCTCGCGGCGGTGGCAGGGGTGTAATGCTGATCCGCATCTGCCGGCGTGCGCTGCGGGGCCATTCGCCGCAAACTACTCCTGTGCTGCGAGGTCGTTCCTTTACCTTGGCATGCTATAGCGAACTCTCGCCAACCCTACTCGCGCGGAGCCCTACTACATGTCGCAGAACACTGAAAACAATGACATCCACGCAGCCATCGAGCGCCTGACGCGTGAGAATGCCGAACTCAACGGTATGGTGCTGGCGACCGGCGTCATCCTCACCCAGCTTTTGCAGGCGATCACTTTGCGGGAGCTCAATCCGTGGAACGCGGCAACTCGTATCGTGGACAATGCCGAAAAGGCGATCGCGGGCTTCCCAATTGACAGTGCTGATCCCCTCTCGCCTGTCATGAAGGAGCGTGCGCTAAGGGCGGTGAAGCAGTTCGAGGACCAGCTGCGTTCGGTGCTACCCACCTGACGAGGTTCGCCGAGGCATGGTCGCAAAGCTCTATCTTGAAGATCTTACTGTCGGGCAGCGCTTTGAAAGCGCTGCCCACGAGATGACAGTGGACGCGATCAAGCGCTTCGGGGCTGAATTCGACCCACAACCCTTTCACCTCGACGAAGCCGCTGCAGTCGATTCCCTTTTCGGGGGGCTCGCGGCGAGCGGCTGGCACACGGCGTCTGTCACCATGCGGCTGCTCGTCGAGGGCGGGGCACCAATCGCCGGCGGCGTCATCGGCGCTGGAGGTGACATCACTTGGCCACGTCCTACGCGGCCGGGTGACGTGCTGCAGGTCACCAGCGAGATATTGGAGATCAAGCCGTCGCGCTCGCGTCCCGACCGGGGAATGGTGACGGTGCGCTCGGAGACGCGCAACCAGAAGGGCGAGACCGTGCAGGTGATGGTCTCGAAGCTCGTTGTGCCACGCCGACCGCTTGCTGTCGCTTAGGGCCAGACCGACCGTGACGGGAAAGTTGCACGGAGGGGCATCTTGCGCTCTCCTCGCGTCCTTGTGATGCACAACTCGCCGTTGTCCCTTCTCCTGCCACACTGTTGGGGCACGCGCTAACGAGGGAAATTGCGAGTCGGCTTGGGGACGATGAGAACGTTCGCGTATTCGGCACTGATGGGTGCGGCCGCTTTGCTGATCGGGCTAGCGTTTATGGTTCGGCCGGCGAGCGCACAGCTTTTCTGGGATTGGGACGGCGCTCGCGAAAAGGATGGCAGTGGACGACGTATCGTCCAGTTCAACGAGCGTTACACGCCGGGGCAAATCATCGTCAGCTTTGGCGACCGCAAACTCTATTACGTCCATGAACGCGGCCGGGCCATAAGCTATCCCGTCGCCATCCCGCGAGAGCAGGACCGCTGGCAGGGGGTAACGAGCGTTTCAGACAAACGCGTAAATCCCTCGTGGCGCCCGACGCCTTCGATGTTGAAGGAGAACCCGCGCCTGCCAAGTTGGGTGCCGGGTGGGCATCCGATGAATCCGCTCGGCGTGCGCGCGCTTTATCTCGGCTCCAGCACCTACCGGATCCACGGCACAGATGCGCCGTGGACGATCGGCACTGCGGCCTCGAAGGGCTGTATTCGCATGTACAACAAGGATGTGCTCGACCTTTATCCTCGCGTTCCCATCGGCACGCGCGTGACCGTGACGTGGGAACGCTTTCTCGGAGCGGAAGGTTTGCAGTCTTTAGCGCCAGCTGGCAGAGCGGCTTCCCCGCGCCTGCGCAACATGCAGGCGGACGATCTGCCAGCAGAAGCTGTCGAAAGCTGGGCCAACTGAGCGAGGGCCTATTTAGCTGCTCCACTTGCTATAGCGGCCGATAGCGCAGCAGGGCAGGTTCTGCTTGGACCACCCGAGCTGATGCCGTGGATCAGCTTGCCTTGCCGTCCTTCAGCTCCGCGTACTTGTCGCGCGCCTTCTCGAACTTGCTGTTGAACAACCACATCGCGTCGAGGATCTCGCGGTAGTTCGCGCTCGTTCTCGCCCGCTCCTTCTTGCCGAAGGCGAACATCGAGTTGTTGCGCAGGTATCCCATGATCCTCGGGCTCGTGACGCGGTAGCGCATGAAATCGCCTGACGCCAGTGCTGCCCGCGTCGGTGCCGGTACGATCTGGATGAGCTGGAAGAACTTCATCTGATCGATTTCGTCGGGCAGGGTTTTCATGATCTTCGGCAGTTGAGCGAATAGATCTGCGTGCGCATTCATCAGGCCGTTGCGAACGGCAACCCAGTGATTGTAGCGCTCGTCGATGCCTCGGGCGCGTGCGGCTTCCTTTGCATCACGCGCCGCGACTTCGGGCGCTACCTTCGCAATCCTCCCTTTGATCGCAGCCCACTTATGAGCGCCGCGGCGGTTTTCCTGCGGTCCAGTCTGCAGGCTACCTTTGTACGTCTTCGAGCGCCCATTGCCGATATTCTGCTTGCCGTTGGTCTCGGCGAAGAAAATACCAAGGCTTATGCGGCCCGCTGCATCGGCTGCGCGCTCGTCGACACCTTGAGCGAGCGCGATTGCGCGGCCGAGATCGTAGACGTCTTTGAAAGGCGTCGGAGAAGCTTGCGCGAATTTCGGGGGTGCCTGTATCGAGGAAAAGAGCGCAGCGTATTCCTCAATGAGCGGCTCGATTGCCTTGTCGAAATAGGCGGGCGGTACGCTGTAGCGGTTCGGCGGGCCGATGCGCTCGGGCATCAAATCGGTGAGGTCCTTGTAGGTGCTCATCACCTTGACGCGCGCGAGATAGACGTCCTGTCCTGGACGCGCGGACAGCTTGCCGTTGCTGTCGATCTGACGGCGCCGTTCTGCGAGAATTTTCTTGAAGCCGTCGAGCGCTTCCTCATAGGCCGCAATAGCGTCAGCCTGGGCCTTTGTGATCGGCCTGGGCTGCTGTGCGTTGGCTGCTGAAATGGGGATGAGGCTATCGGCGCCGGGGAATGTCCAGGGCGCCGAAGCGGCGAGCGCAATGAGGAGCGCTGCGGAGTACGATGCCGGTTTCATGGGCGCACGGTTACGCCATCAGGACGAGCTTTTCCACCGGCGGGGCCGGCATGGTAAGCGCGGCGCGGCGCAATTCTGCGTGAGGACCGCGAAATTTGGCGCTTTGCGCTGCGTGCCTGCGGCAGGCCGCCACGCCGGAACGCCTCGGCGCGGATGACGTTCACCTCGCGCAACAGAACGGAGGAGAACCATGATCACCCGCACAACTTTCGCCGCCGTCCTCATTGCTTGCACTGCAGGCAGCGCGCTCGCCGATGTCGACGTGAAGACGCCGGGGGCTAGTGTGCGTACGCCCAGCGGCGGCGTTAATCTCGACATCCGGGTCGATCGCGGCACGACGGACCGGAGCATGATGCCAAAGCCCGAATGGGTGGGGCGCCCTCTCTTCTCGATCGACGGCAAGCGTCTTGGTGAGGTCGTGGCTGTGACCGACGGGAAAGTCTTCGCGGACATCGGCGGATTTCTCGGCATCGGTGAATCGCGCGTGATGCTGAGCTCTGCGCAAATCGGAAGCGCGACCGAGGAGCGGGTAGTTGCGAAATTGACCGAGGCTGAAGCTAAGGACTTGCCCAAGAGCGAAGAGAAATCGGCGCGTTGACCATAGCGAAATTACGGTGATCGAGATAACGCCGCCCGCTAGCGTGAGCGGCGTCGACGTTTCAGATCAGCGCCGCGCCCGTCACCGCGCAAGGAACAGGCCCATTGGACCTGCGTTACAAAAGAAGGGATGGTCAACGGAGCAAACGGAGTAAGCCCGATGACATTGAAATGCATCTTCGTGAGTGCCGCTCTGGCCGTCATGCTGACGCCCGCGGTGAGCCTTGCCGATTCTATCGGTGACGTGGAGGGTGCGCGTGCCAAAGAGCGCCAGGGCCGGTGGCTAAACCGCCAGGATCGCGAGCAGCTGCGTCGCTGGGGCGGCAACGACGACTACGGCTACCACGGGTACCGCTATTACCGGTCGCGGGGCTACTATGATGGCGGCTACGGTTATGGCTACGGTCCAGGCGTTGGCATCTATGTCGGTCCGTAGCCGAGCGCATGAGCGGAATAGAAAACGGCGGCGCTCACGCGAGTGCCGCCGTTTTGCATTTAAGATATTGCGGGGCCGGACGAAGCGGCGACCCGGGGAACGCTCAGGCCTTCTCCTTGTTGCGCTCTTTCTTGACGATCTTCGCTTCGCGCTTCTTGGCGTTCTCGGCTTTACGCTGGCGGGCCTGGATCTTCTTGCGGCGCGAATCCGACATGTTGGGCATTTGGGTCTCCTTCGGCGCTCGGCGCCCTATGGTGTGAAAGTCCGCCGCTCTATCGCAGGACCGTTTCACCTATGCAAGACCGGCCGACGTCGCTCTGCCGGAGAGAGGATCGGCGGCCACAGCCTCAGGTGGTGGTCCGCGCCCGCGAGACAGGTATCGGCGACCGCGCGGCAAGCTGCGGTTTTTTCTCCAAAGGTCAGTCATTCTTGCGCTTCAGCGTAGATTGCTCCGTTAACGCATTTACGGCACGCTCCGGCTCGCTCCGAACGACGGGGCCAAAAAATCCGATCGTTGACGGTGGGTGCTACGTAACTCTCGAATGAGGTCTCCCATGATAGGCAACCGTCTGTGCGTCGTCCTCACTTCAGCCGCTTCCGCAGTGATCTGCGCCGCCGTGCCAGCAAGCGCCTCCAGGTACGACGGCAATTGGACCATGACGGCCGTGACGACGCGCGGCCATTGCGGCACCGTTCCCATGAGCATGGCCATCAGCGGCGGGCGAATTTTTGCCACCGGCGGATCGTTTGCGTTCTATCCGATCCGGCTGGGCGGCCGCGTGAACAATTCCGGCGGCGCACGGATCAAGGCGATCGCGGGGCCGCGCGTGGCACGCGGTGCGGGGCGCTTCACGCCGACATCGGCGCGCGGAACGTGGAACGGCAGCGGGCCGTCGGGACTGTGCTCGGGCTATTGGACCGCAACGCGCTGAGAAGACGCCATCGGCGGAGCGCAGCATTGTTTGCTGCTGCGCGACTTCGCGCGTGCTTTCCTCTGAGCACGATCGGTGCGCGGCCGCGCCATGCGGCGGCGCATCTGCGCACTCTTGCGATGCACTGCGGTTTTGCGGGCAAAGTAGCACGTCCGCGTAATTGGCTGCTTTGGCCGGGCGTCACGGCGTGTGAGCGAAGCTAGCTTTGGGTGAGGGGCTACATCCGCGGAACAAAACGCGGCGAGGGCAGTTGGCCGACTTTGGTTCATCTCACCCGAAGCGTGCGCCATGCCCCTCAAAGCGATTGCCCTCAACTGCACCTTGAAACCGGACGATGAGCCTTCCTCCACGGAGAAGCTGCTGAGCGAAGTGCTGGAGGCGCTCGCTGCGCACGATGTGAGCGGCGAGATGGTTCGCGTCGTCGATCACGACATCAAGCCCGGCGTCACATCGGATGAAGGCGAGGGCGATGCGTGGGCCCACGTTACGCGCAAAAATCATCGCCGCGGACATCCTCGTTCTCGGAACGCCGATATGGCTTGGCCAGCCGTCCAGCGTCGCCAAACGGGTGCTCGAGCGGCTCGATGCATTTCTGTCGGAGACGGACGAGCGCAAGCGCATGCCGGCCTTCGGCAAGGTTGCGGTCATCGCGGTGGTGGGAAACGAGGACGGCGCGCACCATTGCCACGCCGAGACGTTTCAGGCGCTCAACGACGTCGGTTTCACCATTCCGGCGGGCGCGGGCACCTACTGGGTGGGCGAGGCGATGGGCTCGACGGATTACAAGGACCTGAAAGAGCCGTACGGGAAGACCGTCACGACGACGCGCATGCTGGCATCGAATGCGGCGCACCTCGCCAAGCTGCTCAAGGGCGCCAACTATCCGGGGCTCGGCGCATAGGCGGGGCGGATTGCGGGCCGCTATGGGGCGAGGAGCCCCGCTCTGCAGAGCTGCAGGTCTTCGCGCAACCAACTTCAGGCCTTCTTGACGAACTCCGACTTGAGGCTCATGGGGCCGATGCCGTCGATCTTGCAATCGATGTCGTGGTCGCTGTCGACCAGGCGGATGTTCTTCACCTTGGTGCCCATTTTCACGACCTTGCTGGAGCCCTTCAGCTTCAGATCCTTGATGACGGTGACCGTGTCGCCGTCCTGTAGCTCGTTGCCCGCAGAGTCGCGGTAGACCTTGACGTCATCGGCTCCGTGCGCGGCGTCCGGGTTCGCGCTCCACTCGTGCGCGCACTCGGGGCAGATCAGCAGGCTGGCGTCCTCGTAGGTGTATTCGCTCTTGCATTGCGGGCAGGGTGGCAGCGTGCTCATCGATCATCGTCCTTACGTTTGGGCGGTTTCCGGCCTTTGACCGCATACGGCCGGCGCGCGCAACCTTTTGGCTCTCCCGCTTGCGCATTCTTTCGTCCGCGACGGGGCTTTTCGCTGCGCGCTGGCGCCGCACGGCTCCCCGGTTCGCGTGCCGGCACGAGACCGGCGGCCTCGGCTTCGGCGAGAAGCGATTTGAGCATGCGCCCTTCCTTGGGGAGGCGAAGACTGCGCGGCTGTGCCGAGCTGCGGCGCATGTGGCGCAGCTTGCGGCGGATCACGAGCGCCAGCCCGTCGCGCATCTTGCGCTGGGCGGCGCGGAAATCGTCATCGTCGTGGCTGGCGGGCAAGGGGAGGCTCCTCCGTGTGAGCGTTGTGGCTGGTTGGCCGGATGCCGGACGACACGCACGCGCCCGCGGCCGGCTCCGTCACGGGGACCCGGTTGGCGGACGTTGAGGGGCTGCGGGGCGGGAAGCGCCGCTGGTGGTTTGGTAATGAAGCGGCGTTTGCCACCCCGCGCAGGATTTGGGGCATACCCGCGGCGTTTCAGGGGTTTCCCCCTCCCGGACTCTCACCGGGCGGGCGCGGCGAGCCTCGGATAGTCGCGCGCCGCGTGAGCGTGCGTGTACCCGACACTGCAGCCCGCCCTCGATGCCGGACGCCTCGAGCACGACCCCTCAGCGGGGCGGGATGTGGGGAGTATGCGGGAGCGGGGAGGGGTGGGGAGAAGTTCGTGTGGGCGACCTGCTCGATGACGCTACGTTCGAGATGATGTTGATGATATAATGGCGCCGATTTTTTCCTCCATTTTGAGAAGCAAGACATGTTGCAGACCGTATTTATCGCAGGTCACGCAAGCTATTCGTCGGATGGGCAAACTCTTGGGCCCTGCAAGAACATCAATTTTGTATTCGGCACAAATGGCTCCGGGAAGACCACCATTTCGCGGGTAATTGCTGATCCTCAAGCCTACCCGGCCTGCCGATTGACGTGGGTTGATGGTCACTCAATTGAGTGTCTCGTCTACAATTCGGATTTCGTCGAACGCAACTTTTCTTCTAGGCTGAAGGGTATTTTCACTCTCGGTGAGGAGTCAGCCGAAACGATTGCCAATATCGAAGCCGCGAAGGACAAGCAACACGAGCATGAAGAAGATATTGCAAAACTAGAGGCCACTCTGAGGGGGGTGGAAGGCAGCACGGGCAAATTGGGCGATCTGGATAAACTGCGCCGGGCCTTTGAGGATGACTGCTGGCAGATCAAGACCCGCCACGATGGACACTTCAGGGAAGTGTTCGAGGGAATTCGGGGGGCAAGAGCAAAGTTCTGCGATCGCGTGCTTGCTGAACGGGCGACCAATCACTCTGCACTCTGCGAACTTAGTGACCTGAAGGAGCGGGCGGGTTCGGTGTTCCAGCAAGGCTTGGTCCGCATCACACCGTTTGCGCTACCCTCCTTTACCGACATCGTGGAGCTCGCCGGCACACCAATTCTTGCAAAAAGGGTTGTTGGCAAGGAAGACGTGCGCGTTTCTGCGTTGATCACGCGCCTTGGCAACAGCGATTGGGTCAAGCAGGGCCTGGGATTCCTAGACCATAGCGGCAAGGTCTGTCCCTTCTGTCAGCAACAACTGCTAAGTGATCTTGCCCAGCAACTAAACGAGTATTTCGATGAGAGTTACGCCGCGGACCTTGCGGCCATTGACTGGCTAGAGGCTGCATACGAGGCGTCAGGTTCTGCGGTGCTCAGGCGCTTGGAGCAGTTCATCGCTTCTGGCAGCTCCCATTTCGCTGCTGCGGAACTCAAGACTGAAGTCGATCAACTGGGACAACTGATTGAGCTGAACAAAGGGCGCATTGCGCGAAAAAAGAATGAACCAAGTGCAATTGTGGCGCTTGAGGACGTCGCCGAGTTGGCACAGGCGATCACGGAACGACTTAATGCTGCAAACCAGAAGATACTGAATCATAATCGATTGGTTGATAATATCGCAGCTGAACGAGCTAAGCTCGCTGCCCAAACATGGCGCTTCCTCCTTCACGAATCCGAGACAATGATCACCCGCTATTTAGGCGAAAAGGAAAATCTCGATAAGGCTGTCGCTGGTATTACCAAGGCTATCGAAGCAAGAAAAAAACAGCTTGTCGTTGTGATTGGCGAGATCGCCGCTTTGGAGGCGTCGATTACGAGCGTGCAACCAACAGTGAATGAGATAAACGGAATTCTGAGTTCATTTGGATTCACAAGTTTCAAGCTGGCGACGGCAGGGGAGCGAGGGCGCCAATATAAGTTGATTCGCAGCGACGGCAGTGATGCACTCAAGACGCTTAGCGAGGGCGAGAAAAGCTTTATATCGTTTCTGTATTTCTATCACCTGATCAGAGGGAGCGTCTCTGAAAGCGGTGTGACGGGCGATAGGATCGTAGTTTTCGATGATCCAGTGTCGAGCCTCGACAGTGATGTTCTGTTTGTAGTCAGCTCACTTATCAAACAGGTTCTTAATGATGCTTGCGAAGGTAGAGGGCAGGTAAAGCAAGTGTTTGTATTGACGCACAACATTTACTTCCACAAAGAGGTTTCGTTTGATCCGAAACGAGGTGCCGAATGTCGGGCGCATGAGACATTTTGGATCGTCCGGAAGAAGGACGATGCCTCACTGGTAGAGCAATACAATCACAACCCAATCAAGACATCGTACGAGATGCTTTGGGCAGAGGTCCGCGACGCCAGTCGTTCTAATCTTACGATTCAAAACACGCTTCGTCGCATTCTCGAAAGTTACTTTAAGCTGTTGGGTAATATGGATCGCGACGAAATCATTGCCAAGTTCGAGGGGAGGGACAAGCAGATATGCGCGTCATTGTTTTCGTGGGTCAATGATGGCTCTCACGCTGCCCATGATGACCTTTACGTTTCTGCTGACGAGGGCACAGTCGACCGCTACCTAGAAGTCTTTAAGCTGATTTTCGATAAAACTGGCCATAAGAGCCACCTTGAAATGATGATTGGAGCCGTCCCGGTGTCGAACGGTGTAGGGATTGATGGGAATGGAAATGCTGCTGCAGTAGCTTAGAGTGGCCAGTGTCTGGTATCGCTCTTGTCTAACGGTGGTGTTTACGTGCGTCACACAGCAGCAATTTACTCCGCGGCTTGTTTGCGGGGTTTCTTGGCGGCGCTTGGGAAGGCTCGCGCCATGATCGGCTTCAGGTACTGCCCGGTGTAGCTTTCCTTCGTCGCCGCGATGTCCTCGGGCGTACCTTCCGCCACAACGGTTCCACCGCCGTCGCCGCCCTGCGGGCCCATGTCGATCACCCAGTCGGCGGTCTTGATCACTTCCAGATTGTGCTCGATGACGACCACCGTATTCCCGGCGTCGGCCAGCTCGTGCAGCACCTCCAGCAGCTTCGCCACGTCGTGGAAGTGCAGGCCCGTGGTCGGCTCATCCAGAATATACAGCGTGCGGCCCGTCGCGCGGCGCGACAGCTCCTTCGACAGCTTGATGCGCTGCGCCTCGCCGCCCGATAGCGTCGTCGCCTGCTGGCCGATCTTGATGTAGCCGAGGCCGACGCGCGCCAGCGTCTCCAGCTTGTCGCGGATCGAGGGCACGGCGGAGAAGAATTTCGCGCCTTCCTCCACCGTCATGTCGAGCACGTCGGCGATCGACTTCTCCTTGAAGGTGATCTCCAGCGTCTCGCGGTTGTAGCGCTTGCCCTTGCAGACATCGCAGGTGACGTAGACGTCGGGCAGGAAGTGCATCTCGATCTTGATGACGCCGTCGCCCTGGCAGGCTTCGCAGCGCCCGCCCTTGACGTTGAAGGAGAAGCGGCCGGGGCCGTAACCGCGCGCCTTCGCCTCGGGCAATCCCGCGAACCAGTCGCGGATGGGCGTGAAGGCGCCCGTATACGTCGCCGGGTTGGAGCGCGGCGTGCGCCCGATGGGCGACTGGTCGATGTCGATGACCTTGTCGAGCTGCTCGAGGCCCTCGATGCGCTTGTGCGCGCCCGCGTGGATGCGCGCGTTGTTCAGCTTGCGCGCGGCGGCGGCATAGAGCGTATCGATGATGAGCGAGGATTTGCCGGAGCCGGAAACGCCCGTGATGCAGGTGAGCAGGCCGAGCGGGACCTCGACGGTGACGTCCTTGAGGTTGTTCTCGGATGCGCCGACGATCTTCAGCGATTTGCCCTTCTGCGGGGCGCGGCGGCGCTTCGGCAGCGGCACCTGGCGCACACCGGAGAGATACTGGCCGGTGAGGCTTTCGGGATCGGCCATGATCTCGGCGGGGGTGCCCTGGGAGACGATGCGGCCGCCATGCACGCCGGCGCCGGGGCCGATGTCGACCACGTAATCGGCGGCGAGGATCGCGTCCTCGTCGTGCTCGACGACGATGACGGTGTTGCCGATGTCGCGCAGGTGCTTCAGCGTCGCCAGCAGGCGGTCGTTGTCGCGCTGGTGCAGGCCGATGGACGGCTCGTCCAGCACGTAGAGCACGCCGGTGAGGCCGGAGCCGATCTGCGAGGCGAGGCGGATGCGCTGGCTTTCGCCGCCGGACAGCGTGCCGGAGGAACGCGACAGCGTCAGATATTCGAGGCCGACGTCGTTGAGGAACTGCAGGCGCTCGCGGATCTCCTTGAGGATGCGCGTCGCGATCTCGTTCTGCTGCTTGGTGAGGGTTTTCGGCAGGCCGGCGAACCAGTCGTTGGCCGCCTTGATCGACATGTCGGTGACTTCGCCGATGTGCCGGCCGTTGACCTTGATGGCGAGGGCCTGCGGCTTCAGGCGATAGCCGCCGCAGGCTTCGCACGGGTGGGAGCCCTGGTAGCGCTCCAGCTCCTCGCGCACCCAGTCGCTATCGGTTTCGCGCCAGCGGCGCTCGATGTTGCCGATGACGCCCTCGAAGGGCTTCACGGTCTTATAGTTTCGCGTGCCGTCGAAGTAGGTGAAGGTGACCTCGTCGTCGCCGGTGCCGTAGAGGATGGCGAGCTGCACGTGCTTCGGCAGCTTGTTCCAGGGGGTGTCCATCGACACGTCGAAGTGTGCGGCGAGGCTTTCGAGCGTCTGTTCGTAATAGGGCGAGGAGGCGCCGGTCTTGGCCCAGGGAACGATGGTGCCCTGGCTGAGCGACAGGTCGGCGTTCGGCACGACGAGGTCGGGCTCGAACTGCAATTCGGTGCCGAGGCCGTCACAGGTCGGGCAGGCGCCTGCGGGTGCATTGAACGAGAAGAGGCGCGGCTCGATCTCGTCGATGGTGAAGCCGGACACCGGGCAGGCGAAGCGCGCCGAGAACACGATGCGCTCGTGCGTCTCGTTCTTGGATTTGTTGGCGCCTTTCGTTTCGGAGGCGGGGAGCGGCTTGTCGGCGAATTCCGCGACTGCCACCTGCTCTTCGCTGAGATTTAATGCCGTCTCGAATGAATCGGCGAGGCGCTTGGCGATGTCGGAGCGCACGACGAGCCGGTCCACCACTACGTCGATGTCGTGCTTGTACTTCTTGTCGAGCTTGGGCGCGTCGTCGATCTCGTAGAAGGTGCCGTCGATCTTGACGCGCTGGAAGCCCTTCTTCTGAAGCTCGGCCAGTTCTTTCCTGAACTCACCCTTGCGGCCGCGGGCGATCGGCGCCAGCAGGTAAAGGCGCGTGCCCTCGGTGAGGGTCAGCACGCGGTCGACCATCTGCGAGACGGTCTGGCTCTCGATCGGCAGTCCGGTTGCGGGCGAGTAAGGCACGCCGACGCGCGCGAACAGCAAGCGCAGGTAGTCGTAGATTTCCGTTACCGTTCCGACGGTGGAGCGCGGGTTCTTGGACGTCGTTTTCTGCTCGATGGAGATGGCGGGCGACAGGCCGTCGATGTGATCGACGTCCGGCTTCTGCATCATCTCCAGGAACTGGCGCGCGTAGGCGGAAAGGCTCTCGACGTAGCGGCGCTGGCCCTCCGCATAGATGGTGTCGAACGCGAGCGAGGATTTGCCCGAGCCGGAAAGCCCCGTGAACACGACGAGGGCGTCGCGCGGGATTTCCAGATCGACGTTCTTCAGGTTGTGCTCGCGCGCGCCGCGGACATGGATGGTCTTCATCAGCGACGGCGCCGCGGGCGGCTTGGGGGGGGCTTTGGCCATGCGTTTTGTCTAACCGACGCGGAGAGGGGCGGCAAATTCTGGAAAGTCAGCCCCGAGCGGTCGGCGGGCGGGCCCATAGATCCCGGGGCGCCTCAAAGATAGTGTCCGGTGTCCTGCGGTGAAAGCGCCGCAACTGTCGCGCCGGAACGCGGAGCTGGGGGTTGATGGGCGTTCGGGGGGCGCCTCCTGCGGCGGGGGGGGAGCCTGAGCTCAGGCGTCTGCCGCAGGATCGCGGGCTTGCCAATCTTCCGGAAACGCAGGCTGGCTCATCAAGATCCTCGCCGGTCTCGGCAGACCTTTGAGCGTATCAATTGAGCGTATCACTCAAGCGGCGCCATGCCCTCGCCCGCGTGCCGTGCGGTGAGGGCATCGCGGTACAAAGATCGGGTGGGGGTGTTCGTCGGTCCCCGGGCACGGGGATCAGGCGCTCCGGGAATGAAAAAAGGCCGTGGTTGAACCACGGCCTTTCGCGCAGCGTCATCGCGCGCATATCAATGCGCAAATTGGACAAGAGCGGCGCAATTTCCAGTGTTCGTGAGCCGAATTACTTCTTAGCCGCGGCCTCCTGCACGGTAACCAGCGACTGGCCATTCGAGCTGATCACATCTCCGCCCTTAGCCATCCAGGAGAAGCCCCAAGGTCCGGTCACGCCGCAACCGTCCTTGCAATCGAGCTTCACTTCCTTGCCAGCGCCGATGGTCTCGACCTTCTCCGAATTGCCCAAGTCGACACCGATCGTGAATTCCCCATCGCTGGTGTTCTTCACGGTGACCGCGGCTGCAGGGCCAGCGATTGCAACGGCGAGGGCGGCTACCGTGGCAGCTGTAAGAAGTTTCATTGCTTCCTCCGCTTGGCAAATGTTGCTGAATTCGCGAGCGTTTCTAAGGTCGTCGCTGCAAAAAGATGGGGTGCAGGTCCGGGACATGCAAGACTATAACATTACTAAAAATTGAACTTGAATTTTGCCGCCTTTGTGTTCTCGCGGCCGGTGGTTTTGGGAGGGGGAGTACCAGCAGCTGCGCTTATGGCGGAGCGATCCGGTGGCCGAGCTGATCCGATTTGCGACGTCAAACTTTACGCTGACGTTACTCGTGATGGGTGTCGCGGCCGGGCTCCGTTGCGGTAGCGCGCAAACCGGATGGCGTCAGGTGAGAAAACTCTCCGAAGCGCTGCTGGCCTATTTCGTCCTTTTCACGGTCGCCGTCGCGTACTTCTACAACATCGTCGTCCATGTGTTTTTTAGCGAAGCAGGCCGTGAATTTCATCGGCTGGGCGGACAGCCGGTCCAAGCGGAAGTGGGTTAGGCGAACCTGGGCTTTGCTGCAGCCGGGTTCCTCGCCTTCAGAGGAAACTGCATGGTGCAGCCTGCCTCCATCCTCGGGCCGGCGATGTTCCAGTGGGATGCGCCGTGGGAGCACATCCGGGACATCGTGGCTACTGGCAACGTCGTGCAGGGGAATGTGGGCGTCATGCTCCATTCAGATGTTTTCTATTCCTGATTGGGTTTGCGCTGTTGTGGTGGTTCAAGCGCTCCGTGGATAGCTCGCGCCACCCGGAGGGCGTAGTAACGTCGCTCGAAGGTGGCTAATCTCGGCGGCGTGGGCGCCGGGGCTGACGGTGGAGAGGGATGCCGATGAAACTGATGAAGTGGTTGCTTGTTGGGTTTGGTGTGCTCTTTCTTGCGGCTGCCGCCGGCTTTATCGGCATCTATTACTGGGCGAAGAGCGTTCCATCCATCGCGATGAGCGAAGCCGATCTTGCGGTCGGGGGCAGCTACCCGCTGGAGGAGCGGGAGCGATTGCTGAATGCGTGCACGCGGGGCGATCCGAAGCGGACGGAAACCTGCAACTGCGTCGCCGATAGAGCTGGCACCGAGCTGTCGCGTTATCTGCGTCTCGTCCTCACCGCGACGCTGGAGGGAAATACGACCGAGTTCGTCGGCATCACCAAGGGGCTTATCGATAGCGGTGTGCCGCACGAGCGGGTCGAAACGCTTGAGCAGGACGCCGACCAGCAGTTCGATACTTTAATGAAGGCGTGTGGGCTGGAAGAATGAGCGAACCGGCAGCAGGTCAGGACAGTAGCGCTCCGAAGGGAACGCTGACGACGACGTGCTGCATAGCGGGAGGCGGTCCGGCGGGGATGATGCTGGGCTTGTTGCTCGCGCGGGCAGGTATCGATGTCACGGTGCTCGAGAAGCACTGCGATTTTTTACGCGATTTCCGCGGCGATACCATCCATCCGTCGACGCTCCAGGTGATGGATGAGCTCGGGCTGCTCGATGAACTTCTGAAGCTGCCCCACAATGCGGTTTCGAAGCTGAGCGTGATGGTGGGGTCGACGCCCATCAATTTCGCTGACTTCACCTTCCTGCCCAAGCGTTACGCGTTCATCGCCCTCATGCCGCAATGGGACTTTCTCGACTTTCTCGCCGCCGAGGCGCGCCGTTACCCGAATTTCAGACTGATCATGCGGGCTGAGGTCGTCGAACTCATAGAGGAGGAGGGGCGGCGCATTGTTGGCGTGCGCGCCAAGACGCCCGACGGCTTTCTCGATGTGCGCGCCAATCTCACAGTCGGGTGCGACGGCCGGCGCTCGACGGTGCGCGAGAAAGCGGGGCTCGTCGTGGAGGACATCGGAGCGCCAATCGATGTCTTCTGGATGCGCCTTTCGCGCCGGCCCGGAGATCCGACAACGACGGGGCGGCTAAACGCCGGCAATTTCTTCGCTCTTCTCGACCGCGGCGACTACTACCAGATCGCCTACGTCATCCCCAAGGGCACCTCGGAGCGCATTCGTGCGGAGGGGCTGCCTGCGTTCCGGCGTCTCATCGCCGACGGGCTGCCGCTGCTCGGCGATCGTGTCGAGGAGCTGCGGACCTGGGATGACGTGAAGCTGCTCAGCGTTTCCATCGACCGGCTGCGCACCTGGTATAGGCCGGGGCTCCTATGTATCGGGGACGCCGCCCACGCGATGTCTCCGGTGGGCGGCGTCGGCATCAACCTAGCCATCCAGGATGCCGTTGCTGCGGCCAACATCCTGTGGAAGCCGCTCAGCAGGGGGACGCTATCGACATTCGATCTGGCGCGGGTGCAGCATCGGCGCACCCTGCCGACCCGGGTGACGCAACGGCTGCAGGTGCTGGCGCAGAACCGCGTCATCAAGCCGGTGCTGCGCTCCACGCGTCCGCTGCAGGCGCCGTGGGTGATGCGGCTTATCGATCGCATGCCGCTGCTGCAGCGCATCCCGGCCCGGGTCGTAGGGGTCGGCGTGCGGCCTGAACACGTCCAATCTCCGCAGATCGCGGCGAAAACCGCACGGGGCAATCAGCCCGCTTAAAACGGAGGCGGGAAATACTTCCCGCCCGCTCACGCTAATCGCCATGCGCCCAGGCGCAGCTATCGGGTCTCATGATTGGTGAGGGCCACGAATTCCTCGTCTTCCTGTGCGCGACGCTCGAAGCTCAGAAAATCATAGTATCCGCAGCGTGCGCCGCCCGGGAAGGAGCGGCATACGGAGGGGCGTGCGGTGTAAATCGTGCAGCAACGCTTCTTGGTGTCGAAGAAGCGGCAGATGCGGCCATAGATGTCGTCCTTCTTGCGGCGCATGGCGTACTTGCGGCCATGCTCCTCCTTGGTGAAGGCGCGTTTGGCTTCATCGAAGCTCAGATTGTGATGCTTCGCCAGCCGCTCGACATCGCGCTTCTCTAGCGGAATGAGCGGATATGAACAGCAATAGCCGGGGCACTTGCGGCAGTTATATTGGGTGGGGCTCACGCGCCTCTTCTCCTGCGGTGGTTCGGCCATCCTTAGGCTGCTCGGGCAATCGGCAGCGTCCGATGGCTGATTCCCGTTGGAGTCATGCAACGCTCGATAGGTAAAGAGCAAGGGGGGTGACGGACTGAGCCACATGCATGGAGCGGATGTCACACTTTTTCCCATAAGGTCTGCGTAGTTCGCCTCTCGTCGTGCGCATCGAGGGGGATTTGCTGCTGGGGAGTGGTCCGGGGCGAAGCGTCTCGGTCCGTCGCGCAGCGTCTGATTGTTTCTGACGCCCGTTTGATTGCGACGTTCGTTGCGGACCGGCTATTCGAGGCGGTTCCGCGGAATCGGTCACTGGCGTAGGGGTGTCACGTTATGGCGGACAGGGCGCAGCTTTCGGCGGATGCCGAGACCCCGGTCAATCCCTATAGCCTGCTCGAAGCGGTCAACAGCTCGAGCGATACGGCGCATACCGGCTGGCTCATTTTTCTGGGCATCATGACGTACCTCGTCATCGCCGTGGCGGGCGTGACGCATGAGGCGCTTCTGATGGAGACGCCGGTTGAGCTGCCGATCCTGCAGGTGAAGATTCAGCTCAAGCAGTTCTTCCAGTTTGCGCCGGTCGTGCTGGTACTGTTCCATCTCGGCATTCTTGCCCAGCTCGTGCTGCTTGCACGCAAGGCGCTCGAGTTCGATCACGCCATCGGCTTTCTGGAGGTATCGGGAAAGCGCACGCACCCGCTGCGCCTCGAACTACACAACTTCTTTTTCGTGCAAGGCATCGCTGGACCGCAGCGCTCTGCGCTGATGAGCGGCTTCCTCAACATCATGTCATGGCTCACCATCGTCATCCTGCCGGTGGTCTTATTGCTTTATATGCAAGTCGCGTTCCTGCCGTATCACGACGTGACGACGACGTGGATCAACCGCATCTTTCTCACCCTCGACATCGTTGGCGTGCTGCTCATCGGCGTCTTTCTGATGCGCGCGGAAACCTCGTTCTTTCAGGCTTTCTGGCGCTCTACGGCGGCCCATCCGGTTTCTGTGGTGGCGACGACGGCGGTGCTTGCCGCCGTCGCCTACCTTTCCTATTTCGCGGCCACCGTGCCGGGCGAGCGGCTCGACGGGATCGCCCGCAGGGTCACGGCCTGGTCGTTGACGGCGGATGCTGGCCCTGTGCAGAAGAGTAGCTTCGCGCTGCCATTTCTGGTCTCTGACGATGCGCTGTTCGGTATCTTCCGACGCAATCTCGACGTTACCGATTCCGATCTCGCGGGTGAGGAGGGCGCCAGGAACCTGCGCCTGCGTGGCCGCGATCTTCGCTATGCAAAGCTCGACCGCACCGACTTTTCCGGCGCGGACTTGACGGGTGTGCGTCTCGATGGCGCCAGCCTCGTCGGTGCAAATCTGGAGAAGGCCTCGCTCGGCTGCGCTGAGCCCGACACCGTAATGCTGAACGACAATCGTGCCGCGGCGCGCTGCGTCTCTGCACGCAATGCGGACCTTACGCGCGCGCGCCTTGGCCATGCGCGGCTATGGGGCGCAGATCTCACCGGAGCCAAGCTCGATGACGCGCAACTCGACAGCGCAGATCTCGGCAACGCCATTCTGACGGGCGCAAGCCTTGCCAACGCCCGTCTCGACAAAGCGGAGCTGACCGGCGGGGTGCAGGCGCAGGCCGTCAACTTCCTCAACGCTTCGCTGCAGGGTGCTGATCTTACGGGTGCACGCCTGCAGCTTGCCGATTTCTCCAGCGCTTCGCTGCAGGGTGCGCTGCTCAACTTCGCGCAGCTCGAAGGGGCGGTGTTGCGCGATGCGAACCTCGAGGCTGCCAGTCTTCAGCAGGTGACGCTGGTCGCCACGGACATGACGGGCATGCGCACGGCGGGCAGCGATATGCGTGGCGCGGTCATCTGGATGTCAGCGACGCCGGTTTGGGACCGCACGGGCCTGACCGATCTTTCGGAGCTCATCGTGCGATCACCCAGCGAGGCCGAGCGCGCCAATCTCAAGGCGAGCCTTGAGCGTATTCCTCCGGGTGAGGGCCGCGTGCGGGCCGACGAATTCCTCGCCATGCTCGCGGAGCGGGATGGAAGCTGGAAAGGCTCGTCCGAGCAGCAGCGCTGGCAAAGCTGGGCGGGGGCGACGCCCGTGCCGCCGGCGCTGAACTACACGGCGGATCTCACCGCTCAACTCACCAAGCTGATGTGCAGTGCGCGCTGGAGCGATGGCGCTATCGCGACCGGCATTGCCCGGCGGGCCGTCGCGCCGAAGTTCCGGGGCGATGTGGTTGCCGTCTACGACACCCTGCGCGCAAATACGTGTCCGGCTTCGGCACAGGCACCCGACAAGGTGATGCGCGAGCTTTCCTCGGCTGCCGAAAGCGCGCGCAACTAAACAGCGCTCCATAGGTTGCGGATCTTGTCAGCGTGCACGAGTTCATCTATTTGTGGGAACATAATAGGAACGCGGGGCGGGCGTGAAGTGCCTGCCGCTTGCCTGTTGCGCTGGGTAAGTTGCGGTGGACAACTCCATTGCGCGGCAGGCACCCGGGCGTGGATGCGGTTAGGGTCGCGCTAGGTTGCGAGTGCGACTCGGGTTAGGTGCCCCAGCAGAAGCGCACCGCATCAAGGCGGGCGATTGGTATTGGCGCAGTGAAGCGCCACCGTGAATGCAAGGAGTGACGGCATGGCAGGTTCGGTCAACAAGGTGATCCTGGTCGGCAATCTCGGCAAGGATCCGGAGATTCGCCGCACTCAGGATGGCCGTCCGATCGCCAACCTGCGCATTGCCACCTCCGAGACATGGCGCGACAAGGCAACGGGCGAGCGCCGGGAGAAGACCGAGTGGCATTCGGTCGTGATCTTCAACGAGAACCTGTGCCGTATTGCCGAGCAGTATCTGCGCAAAGGCTCCAAGGTGTTCATCGAGGGCGCGCTGCAGACCCGCAAGTGGCAGGGCCAGGATGGCCAGGACCGCTATTCGACCGAGGTCGTGCTGCAGGGCTTCAACGGCAACCTGACGATGCTCGACGGGCGCGCCGGTGGCGGCGGTATGGCCGAGAGCGGGCAGGCCGACTACGGTGGTGACAGCGGCGGCTATGGTGATGCGCCCCGTTCGGGCGGCTCGCGGGGCGGCAGTTCAGGCGGTGGCTCGCGGGGCGGCCCGAGCTTCGACCGTCAGCTCGACGATGAGATTCCGTTCTGATTCAGCGATTCCGCGCCGGGCTGTCCTCCGGCACATTGCGTTTGTGACCGAGATGGGTCGCTCCAGTTGCGAGCCATCGTCAAATATTACGCGGTGTAGCTCAGTCTTTGCTCCGTTTGCGCTGGTCACCCGCCTGCCGGGCTAGCGCGCTGCGGGCGTTCCCCGATGCGACAAACGCGCCCTGTAAGGTTGGCGCCAAACACCGTGCAGCCTGGGTTCATGTTGGCGGCGCTACCACAATTATGTCGAGAGGGCTTGCAATATGGGGCCTTCAACTTACCCGATACGGGGTTCCAACTTAGGAGTAAGATATGCTTTGGCGAGCTATCCTGGCGCCACTCGTCGCCCTGCTCGTGACCGTCACCATGGTGAGCGCTGTTTCGGCTCAGCCGCGCGATCGCGACCGCGGCCCGCCAGGATTTGACCGTGGACCGGACCGAGGACCGCAGCGCGAACAGTGGGATCTGCTCGGCGAGCAGTCTGTCGGCTTTGGCGTCGACCGTGATGTTATCCGCGTCGGCCGCCGCGAAGGCCGCTTCAGCGCGCTGGCGCTCGAGGTTCGTGACAATGATGTCGAGATTCTCGACTTGAAGGTGTTCTTCGACCGCGGGCCGCCGCAGGACGTGCGCGTGCGGCAGACCATTCGCCGTGGTGAACGCACCCGTCCCATTCCATTCGCATGGGGTGAGCGGCGCATCGATCGTATCGAGATCGTCTATCGCGCGCGTCCGAGCTTCCGCGGCCGGGCCAAGGTTGCCGTGTTCGGTCTGAGGGAGCTTGCGCCTCCTCCTCCGCCGGTTGCACGCTGGGAAGAGCTCGGCTGCAACAAGGTCGGCATCAAGCCCGATCGGGATTCCATCAGGGTTGGTCGGCGCGAAGGGCGCTTCAGCGCCATCAAGCTGACCGTGCGCGGCAGCAAGATCGAGATCTTGGACCTTACGGTCATTTACGACCGCGGGCCGCCCGACGAGCTGCGCGTGCGCAAGAAGATCGGCGATGGCGAGGAGACGCCGCCGCTGGACCTGCGCGGCGAGCGTCGCATCATCGATCGCGTCGATCTGACGTATCGGCAGACTTTGGGATTGAACATGATCAAGGGGCCGGCGACGGTCTGCGTGCTCGGCCGCTGACCTAAGAGGGCCTGAACGGTAGTGAGAGCCCGGCCTTGGCGCCGGGCTCTTTTTTATGGGGAGCCATCGTGCGTAAAGTCTATCTCACGGGCGCTTCATGCTCGGGTGTCCCTACGCTAGGTCGCGGCCTTGCTAAGGCTCTGGACCTGAACCACGTCGATTGCGACGACTTCTACTGGCTGCCGACTGACCCTCCGTTTACCGACAAGCGTGATACAGCGGAACGCATTCAGATGATTGGGGGCGCCCTCGGGAATGATGGCTGGGTGTTGTCTGGATCATTTGATGGCTGGGGGGATTCTCTGATCACGGATGTCGACCTGATCGTTATGGTCATAACTCCCACACCGTTCGCATGGCGCGGCTACGGAACAGGGAAAGACAGAGGTCCGGAGATCGTCTTCTTCCGGGGCACGACATGCACGGAAATCATAAGGCGTTTGCCGAGTGGGCCTCGCGCTACGATGATCCCAACTTCACAGGCAGAAATCTTCATCGCCATTTAGCGTGGCTGGCCAAGCAAACCGTACCGACCTTGCAGGTCGACGGTCAGCAGACGGTGCTGGCGCTCGTCGATCAGGTCTTGGTCGAACTTGAGCGGTGCTGCTGATCGGCGAAATTTTGCGGGGATCGATCCCTGATCGGCGTTGCGAAATGGTTTTTGTGTGGTGGACCCATTGAGGGTTTGATCCTCGATGTGGCGCCGAGGTGTAGCGCGGGGTGGCGCAGCTCCCACAAACGAAAAGCCCCGCTTCGCAGCGGGGCTCCGTAGATGTCGGCGCCTGGTGGCCGCTTACTGTGCCGGCGCTTCCTTCGGCGCTTCTGCAGGAGCGTCCGTCGAGGGTGTCGACGGTGCGCTTTCGGTCGGCGGATTCGCAGGCATCGCTGGCGCCGGTTCGGTCGCAGGGGCGGCGGCGGGTGAACTTTCAGGCTTGGACGTCACGGCGTCCTTCGCAGCGTCGTAAGCATTCTTTGTCGCCTCGCCCGCCTTCTCCAGTGCCGGCTTTACGCTGTCCTCGTAGGTCTTTTTTGCCGCTTCGCTGGCTTTCTCGATGGTGGGGCCGGCTTCTTCCTTCGCCTTCTCGTAGGCGTCCTTCGCTGTCACCTTGCCCTTGTCGGACAGCTCCTTCGCCTTTTCGATGGCGCGGTCGATAAGCGATTTTGGCGGCTGCTTACGTTCGAATTCCGGTAGCGCATCGAGTGTCTCTTTCGTCGCCTGCGGCAGGCTGACGATGACGACACCGCTCTCGTGCTTGATCTGCAACGCAGACAGCGCGACGGCGATGCGCTTCTCGCCGAAGCCGGCGAAGCCGCCGACGCCCATGATCACGCCTTCGATCTGATTGTCAGAGTTGAGAATCAGATCCTCGATGTCGCCGATGATGGCACCGTCGGCGTTGTGCACCTTCGCGCCGAGAAGAAGATCCTTGGCAAGGTACTGGCCCTCGCCTTGGCTGGTGAGGAATACCTCGTGGGTAACGGTAGCCGTTTCGGCAAATGCCGGCAGCGTCCAGAGCGCCGCTGCGGCCGCCAATACCAACACGCCTTTATTCATCCGAGTCTCCATTGATGCTGACCGCAGGCACGGCGCCGCGAGCCTGCGCACGCACGGGGCGTTAACCAATCCGCTGCGCCGGAGGCATGTAGTCCCTCCGTGTGGCGCGCACAAGTCGAACCAACATGGGGCGCGCGGCTTTCCCCTGTGTTCGTAACGAGCGGAAAAATAATGCGAAATTATCCTCCGCGAGGGGCGCAACATAGCGTCGCGCACATTGCACCTGGGCGCCGCGATGGGGTATTGTTGTTCGTAAATCCAAAACCCCGACGCTCGCCTTGAGGGCGTGCCTCGCGCTAGCGAAGCGGACAGCACAGCATCGTGGCCGAAAACTCCGACGACCTGACGCCCGGCGGGCGTGAGCCGAGCGACATCCGACCCATCTCAATCTCCGAGGAGATGAAGCGCTCGTACCTCGAGTACGCGATGAGCGTGATCGTCTCGCGCGCGCTGCCCGATGTGCGCGACGGGTTGAAACCCGTGCACCGGCGCATCCTTTACGCGATGCAGCGCCTGGGGCTCGACTGGAACAAGAAGCATATGAAGTCGTCCAAGGTCGTGGGCGACACCATGGGCGACTTCCACCCGCACGGAAACCTCGCGATCTACGATGCGCTCGTGCGCCTTGCGCAGGATTTCTCCATGCGCGTGCCGCTCATCGACGGGCAGGGCAACTTCGGCTCCGTCGATGGCGATCCGCCCGCAGCCGAGCGCTACACGGAAGCGCGGCTGTCGAAGGTCGCGCAGTACATGCTCGATGATCTCGACAAGGACACCGTCGACTTCAAGCCGAACTACGACGACCGCCTGCTCGAGCCTTCGGTGCTGCCGGCGAAGTTTCCGAACCTGCTCGTCAACGGCGGCGGCGGCATTGCCGTCGGCATGGCGACGAACATCCCGCCGCACAATCTCGGCGAGGTGATCGACGCGTGTCTGGCGCATCTCGACAATCCCGAGATCACGATCGACGAGATGTGCCAGATCATCCAGGGACCGGATTTCCCGACCGGTGGTCTCATTATTGGCCGCAGCGGCATTCATGCCGCCTACCACAAGGGTCGCGGCTCCATCCTGATGCGCGCCAAGGTCGAGGTGGAGGAGGTTCGCAAGGACCGCGAGGCGCTGATCGTCACCGCGATCCCGTACCAGATCAACAAGAAGACCCTGATCGAGAAGATCGCTGATCTGGTGCGCGAGAAGCGGGTCGAAGGCATCGCGGACATCTGGGACGAGACGAACCGCGAGGGCATGCGGATCGTCATCGAGCTGAAACGCGATGCGGTCGCGGACGTGGTGCTGAACCAGCTCTATCGCTTTTCAGACCTGCAGACGACGTTCGGCGCCAACATGCTGGCGATCAACGGCGGGCGTCCCGAGCAGCTCAATCTGAAGGACATGATCGAGGCCTTCACTCACTTCCGCGAGGAAGTGGTGAGCCGGCGGACGAAGTTCCTGCTGCACAAGGCGCGCGAGCGCGCGCACGTGTTGGTCGGCCTGGCCATCGCCGTTGCCAATATCGACGAGGTCATCAAGCTCATCCGTCATGCACCGAGCCCGGCGGTGGCGCGTGAGCAGTTGATGGAACGGGATTGGCCGGCGCGGGACATTGCTCCGCTGGTCGAGCTGATCGCCGATCCGCGCCACAAGGTTTCGCTCGATGGGACGTACCGCCTCTCGGAGGAACAGGCCAAGGCGATCTTGGAGCTGCGGCTTGCCCGCCTCACCGCACTGGGCCGCGACGAAATCGCGGACGAGTTGAAGAAGATCGGCGAGGAGATCAAGGAATATCTCGCGATCCTCGCTTCGCGTCTGCGCATCGTCGAGATTGTGAAGGGCGAGCTTACCGCTATCAAGGACGAGTTCGCGACTCCGCGGAAGACCGAGATCCTCGATATCGAGGGCGAGGTGGAGGATGAAGATCTCATCCAGCGCGAAGACGTCGTCGTTACCGTCTCGCTGAAGGGCTACATCAAGCGCGTGCCGCTTACGACGTATCGTGCGCAGCGCCGCGGCGGCAAGGGCCGCTCGGGTGCCGGTACGCGTGAAGAGGATGTCATCACCACTCTGTTCGTCGCCTCTACGCACACGCCAGTGCTGTTCTTCTCATCGCGCGGTATGTGCTACCGCATGAAGGTGTGGCGCCTGCCGGCGGCGACACCGCAGGCGGTTGGTAAGGCGCTCGTGAACCTGCTGCCGCTTGCCCAGGGTGAGGTCATTACCTCCATTCTGCCGCTGCCTGAAGATGCCGAAACGTGGGGCACGCTACAGCTCGCCTTTGCGACCCGCTCCGGCCGTGTGCGCCGTAACGCGCTGACTGATTTCGAGAACATCAACCGCAACGGCAAGATCGCCATGAAGCTGGACGATGGCGACGCCATCGTTTCCGTCAACATATGCACGCCGGAGAACGACGTGCTGCTGACAACGGCGCAGGGCCGCTGCATCCGCTTTTTGCTCGCCGACGAAGTTCGCCTGTTCAAGGGGCGGGATTCGGACGGTGTGCGCGGCATCAAGCTCGATGACGATGACTCTGTGATCTCGATGACGGTGCTGACGCACGTCGATGCGGACGCCGCCGAGCGCGCCGCGTACCTGAAGCAGGCGAACATGCTGCGCCGCGCCCAGGGAGAGGAAATCGTCGAGGAGGCAGCGGAGGCGGAAGCCGACGAGGAAGTGATCGAAGGTGCGGCGGATCTATCGTCCGAGCGCTTTGCGGAGCTTTCTGCGAAGGAGCAGTTCGTGCTTACGGTATCGGAGCGCGGTTTTGGCAAGCGCTCCTCGTCCTACGAATACCGGACCTCGGGCCGCGGCGGCAAAGGGATCGTCGCCATGGTGGTCAACGATCGCAACGGTCCGCTCGTCGCTTCGTTCCCGGTGGCCGACAGCGACCAGATCATGCTGGTGACCGATGGTGGCCAGCTCATCCGCTGCCCGGTCAACGACGTACGCATCGCCGGCCGCAATACGCAGGGCGTGCGCATCTTCAAGACCGACGCCGAGGAGAAGGTCGTTTCCGTGGAGCATATTCCGGATGACGGCAGCGAAGGCGAGGAGTCGGAAGGTGGTGAAGACCACGGCGACGACGGCGCGCCGCCCATTGAATAACATCGGCTAAGGGCCAGAAATGAAAAAGCGGCGGGGTGAACCCGCCGCTTTTTCGTGTCCGATGTTCGAGGCGATCGACTGGATCCGCCGCGAAAGGAAAATCAGGCCGTGGCGGCGGGAGGTGCATGGAGCGTCTGTAGCGTTGCCGCAAGCGGGGTCGAGGCGCAGAGCGCATCCCATGCCGGTATCAGCGTGTGGCCTCCGCCGAACTGCGTGAGCAACCCTCGTGCCTTGAAGCGCGACGTAATGCGGCTCAGGGTGTCGGGGTTGAGGGCGAGGTAATCGGCGATGTCGGTGCGTGAGAGCGGCACGTCGACGGTGATGCCAGCGGGACTGACATTGCCGAGACGAAGGCCCAGCTCGACGAGAAGCGAAGCGAAGCGCTCATCGCCGTTAAGTGTGCCGACGATGGAAGCATGCAATGTGGCGCGTGCATGTTGCTCGGCGATGCGCCGCTGTGCTTGCGTGCAGTAATCAGGATTTGCGAAGAGCAACGCTTCGAAACTGCGCGCCGACAAGCGCCAAACTTCCGATACGGTGAGTGCGGTGAGCGAAGTGCCGGGCAAATTGGGAACTTGCGAGCGGCGGATGACGTCGCCCGGATAGAACAGCTCCAGTAACTGCCTGTGCTTTCCAGCGGGAAGCGCCTCGATGCCGAGCAATCCTGAGCGCACGATGTAGACCGTTTCGCTGGGCGGATGTTCGAGCACGAGCCGCTGGCGCCGACGGGCGCGTACGGGCGTGGCGTGCTCGCGGAGCGCGCCTTCCGGTTCCGCAAGCCTTGGCGCTATGCGCTCTACGGTCTGTTCCTGGGTCACGGGCTGGGCTGCAGCGTTTTGAAAGATGCTCATCATGTTTGTGACTTTCTAGAAAAAACGATTTCGCAGCCTTGATCCCGGTCAAAAGGAATTTCCGTTCTGCAATGCCGGCCCGCCATTGAGCCTGGCCTGCAGCCATTTGATGCAAATCAAAAAAACACCGGTCGCGCCCGCCACAGAGCGGACCGGATGCGGTTCCGGCCTGGCGAAAATCAGTCACGCGCCGTGGAATCTCTCGCCATCTCAACGTTTTGGCGCACAGGTTGCCCCCGTTGCGGGGGGCCTTCGAGGCGGGTCGATGAGGTCGTCACGCCGATCCTCGAGGGACCATGAACAGGGGACCGAAGATGCGAGCAAAGACGATTTGGTTGGGGGAGCTGCGCTATTGGCCAGTGCTGCGACGGCTCTCCCGGCCTATGCCGGCGATCCATCGGGCAACTTCATGGTTCGCGTTCTGGGTACGGTTGTCGATCCGGCCACCGAAGTGAAGTCGCTCACCGCCAACGACAGCGCATTTGCCGGCAACGCGGATGAAGCACTCAAGTTATTCCGGCGCTGACACTCACGTATTTCATTTCCAAAAACATAGCGCTGGAATTGTTGTGCTGCGTTTCCAAGCAGTCCATCGACGCGAAGCGCCCATCGCGGGTCTCGGTGAGATTGCCGATACGTGGATCTTTCCGCCGGTGCTGACGCTGCAATACCGCTTCGACAGCTTCGGTCCGCTGAAGCCTTACGTGGGTGCGGGTGTGCAGTGGATTCATTTCTTCAACGGGAGTACCGGAGCCAATGGGCTCGGCGCGACGAGCGCCGAGATCGAGGATGCGTTCGGTTTCGCTCTTCAAGCGGGATTGGATGTGTCGATTGGCGATGCCTGGTACGTCCAACGGCGACGAAGGTCTGGATCAATACCGATGCCACGAGGCAGACGGCGGCAGGTCCCGTGGTTGCCGATGTCGATCTCGATCCGTGGATCATCAGTGCCGGTGTCGGTTATCGCTTCAATATGGAGGATGTGTTCGGTGGGCGCGCATACTCGGCGCTAAAGTGAGTAAGTAGGTGGGACTGGCCGGATCGCCCAAGCGCGTTGGGTGTTCCGGCAACCGTTACGACCGATCGGAGGCAGGGCTCGGCCATTCGCCGGCCCATTTGTTTACGCGGATGGGATAGTCGATAGGCAAAGCCGCGCCTGCACGATATGAGGGCGGCTGTGCAACCGAACTCGACATCGCCATGACTTACGCCATGCCACGCACCGCCTTCTATCCCGGCTCCTTCGATCCCGTGACGCTCGGGCATATGGATGTCATTGCGCGGGCCTGCCGTCTCGTCGACCGCCTGGTGATCGGCGTCGGCACGCACGAGACCAAGCGCCCGTTGTTCAGCGCCGAGGACCGTGTCGCCATGCTGAGCGAGGAGGTGACCTCGATTGCCGGACGTACCGGTATCGAGATCGACATCGTTACGTTCGCGGGGCTAGCGGTCGATGCGGCGCAGGACGCGGGCGCAACCATCATCGTGCGCGGGCTGCGGGATGCCACCGACTTCGACTACGAGGTGCAGATGGCGGGCATGAACGGCGCCATGGCTCCCAGCGTCGAGACGGTGTTCATTGCCGCTGGCCCCGGCGTGCGCCACATTGCTTCCAGCCTCGTGCGCCAGATCGCCCAGATGGGAGGGGACGTCACTCCTTTCGTTTCCCCAAGGATCGCGCAGCGGCTCATGGTCATCGGTTGAGCGCACGATTTTTAGCCACATTCCAGCAGGTTACTGCGCCAGTACGCCCTATCCGGCGTCGGGGGGCGGGCGGAAGTTGCGCGACGCGATAGGTCCGCTAAGAATGCGCCCCCGTGGTCGCTTCGCGCGCCTGCGGAAATTCAGCAACGAAGCGGGAGATAATGCGCCATGCGGATGTTAACGTGCCTCTTTTTGGCATTTTGCGCGATGGCGGGGGCGGCCTGCTCAGACCAGCCGCAAGTTGCTGCAGGCACCGACGATGTCCTTGTCGTCGAGACCAAGCATGGGAAAGTACTCATCAAGCTGCGGCCCGATCTTGCTCCTAAGCACGTGGAGCGGGTGACGACACTTGCGAAGGAAGGGTTCTACGACGGGCTGAAGTTCCATCGCGTGATCGACGGCTTCATGGCGCAGACGGGCGATCCAACGGGCACCGGCGCGGGCGGCTCCAACTATCCAGATCTTCCTGCCGAGTTCACGCAAGAGCCCTATAAGCGGGGCACGGTGGGCGCGGCGCGGACGGCCGATCCAAACAGCGCCAACAGTCAATTCTTCATCTGCTTCACCGATCAGGGCTGCTCGTTCCTGACCGGCCAATACACAGTGTGGGGCCAGGTCATCGAAGGCATGGACGCGGTCGACAAGATCGCCAAGGGGGAGCCGCCAGCCATTCCCGATGTGATGGAGAAGGTTTACATGCAGTCGGCCGCCAAGTGAGTGAGGCGCCGGCCCTCTGAGGCTCTGTGAACAATACAGCGGTCATATCGTTTGCACCGGTGCGCCGACTCTGCCCCGGTGCACGCGACTTCAATCGGCCCAGCCGGCATGTTCCCGCGCAGGAGCGGTGTGTGACCGGCACTTTCTTGCAATTCCCCCTTAGCCAACCAGAAAAGAACGGAGACCATCATGGCAGCCGACCCCGAGAACACGCTGATCATCGAGACGACCCAGGGCCGTGTCGTTATCGAATTGCGTCCTGACCTTGCGCCGCGGCACGTGGAGCGCATCAAGCAGCTCGCGCGCGAAGGCTTCTACGATGGCATCGCATTCCATCGCGTGATCGACGGCTTCATGGCGCAGACGGGCTGCCCGCGCGGCACCGGCACGGGTGGATCGAGCTACCCGAACCTTCCCGCCGAGTTCAACGCCGAGCCGCACGTGCGCGGCGTATGCTCGATGGCGCGCGCGCAGAGCCCCGACAGCGCCAACAGCCAATTCTTCATCTGCTTCGATGACGCCACGTTCCTCGACCGCCAGTACACCGTCTGGGGCAAGGTGATCGAAGGCATGGAGAACGTCGACAAGATCAAGCGGGGCGAGCCGGTGCAGAACCCGGACCGGATGGTGTCGGTGAAAGTGGGCGCAGACGTCTGAGCCTCAATCCAGGAGGAAGTGCCTATGCGTACCGGTGCGGCTCTACTCGTGCTCTACGCCGGACTTGCCGGCGCCGCGGGTGTGGCGCTCGCGGCTGCCGGTACGCACGGCGCTGATCTCGCCACGCTCGCGACGCCGGCGCACTTCCTCATCATGCATGCCGCGGCCGCTCTGGGAGCCGTGGCGGTTGCATTGCGCGTTTCGAGGCCAAGGCTGCTGCTGGTGGCTGCTCTGCTCATGCTCGTTGGCGTGACCTTGTTTTCCGGCGACGTTGCCATGCGGGCTCTATTACAGGAGCGCCTGTTCCCCATGGCGGCACCGACAGGCGGCACGACGATGATCATCGGCTGGTTGATTGCGGCTGTCGCTGGCCTGATGGAACTTTTCGCAGCCCCACGCGACTAGAGCGTCTTGCGATCCGATGGCATCGGATCGGACGCTCCAGGTTTTTGATTAGACCGATGATTCACGCTTGGGACTGAAAGGGTCCGAAGCGATCATGGTCTAGGCATTCCGAATTCGGAGGTTTCCATGGATATCGCCTGGGCGTTGCTCGGCATCCTTGCGGGCATGCTGATTGCTGTGCAAGGGCCCATTAATGCCCAGCTTGCACAGGGTCTCGGTATGCCGCTTGCTGCGGCCGCAGCATCGTTCGTCGCCGGCTCGGTGGCGCTTGTCGCGCTCGCTGCCATCATCGCCCAGGCGCAGGGTATTACGATCACTTGGCGGATGCCGCCCTGGTGGATGTTCGTTACCGGTGGCTGTCTCGGCGCTGCCTACGTCACCAGCGCTATCATCCTCACGCCGCGGCTCGGCACGGCGGCTACGATGGCGCTCATCGTCGCGGGCCAGCTTTCCGCGGGGCTGTTGATTGACCGCATGGGCTGGTTCGACCTGGCGGTGCGGGAGCTTTCGATTGGGCGTATCGGCGGCGCCATCCTGCTATTCGCCGGCGCCCTGCTGATCCGTTTCGGCTGATAGGGGCGTTCGCGGCTGGCCGCGGGCCCCTTGCGCTGCATCGCCCAAGGCTTCAAAAGGCCTGGGAAATCCCATAGATCGCGCGGACTTCTGCCCCGCGATTGACAGCGACCCAGCTCCGCGCCGATGCGTACCGACCTGTTCGACTTTGCTCTGCCTGACGACCGTATCGCGCTGCATCCCGCAGTTCCGCGTGACAGCGCGCGCTTGCTTGTCGTTCCGCCTGCCGATGCGCCGTTCGCGGACCGGGGCGTGCGCGATCTGCCGGCGCTTTTGCGGGAGGGCGATGCGCTCGTCTTCAACGATACGCGCGTGATCCCGGCATCGATCAGCGGTGTGCGCCGGCGCGGCGAGCTTTCCGCCAATGTGGCGCTGATGCTGATCGAACGCCTTGCGGCGGATCGCTGGCGTGCGCTCGCGCGCCCTGCGAAACGTCTGCAGGAAGGCGACCGGCTGCACTTCGGCCATGGCGGCGAGATGTGCACGGCGGGCGCGCTCGATGGCACGCTGGTAAAGCGCGGAGAAGCGGGCGAGGTCGAGGTTGCTTTCGATCTCGCCGGACCCGATCTCGATGCTGCCATCGCCGCCGTCGGCGAGATGCCGCTGCCGCCGTATATCGCGGGCAAGCGCGGCGTCGAGGCTGCCGACCGTACCGACTATCAGACCGTCTATGCCGCGAATGACGGCGCGGTCGCGGCGCCAACGGCGGGGCTGCACTTTACGCCCGAGCTTTTCGCTGCTCTCGATGCGCGCGGAATCTCGCGTCATTTCGTGACGCTGCACGTCGGTGCGGGTACGTTTCTGCCCGTGAAGGTGGAGGACACCTCCGGGCACAAGATGCACGCGGAGTGGGGCGAGGTGAGCGCGGCGACGGTTGCCGCGCTCAGCGAGGTGCGCGCGCGGGACGGGCGCATCGTTGCGGTGGGCACGACATCACTGCGCCTATTGGAATCGGCGGCCCGCTCAGGTGAACTGCAATCGTTCAGCGGCACGACCGACATCTTCATCACGCCGGGTTACCGGTTTCGCGCCGTCGATGCGCTGATGACAAACTTCCATCTGCCGCGTTCGACGCTGTTCATGCTGGTGTCGGCGTTCGCGGGTCTCGAGCGCATGCACGCTGCCTATGCGCACGCCATCGCAGCGGGCTATCGCTTTTATTCCTACGGTGATGCCTCGCTGCTGTTCCGGCATGACGGGCAGTAAGAAGCGCCAAGCGCGGCGCACGAATGAGAGAGACGAGCTTTAGCGTATGCAAGAACAGGTGAAGACCTTCGGCTTCCGGCTGTTGAACGAGGATGGCCTGGCACGTCGCGGCGAGGTGATCACGCCGCGCGGGATCGTGCGCACGCCCGCGTTCATGCCGGTCGGCACGGTTGCCACCGTCAAGGCGCTCACGTTCGATCAGGTGAAGGAGGCCGGTGCCGACATCGTGCTCGCCAACACCTATCACCTGATGCTGCGGCCGGGCGCGGAGCGTGTCGCGCGCCTCGGCGGGCTGCACAGCTTCATGCGCTGGGACGGCCCGGTGCTCACCGATTCCGGCGGCTTCCAAGTGATGTCGCTGTCGAAGATCCGGAAGGTGACGGAAGAAGGCGTGCGCTTTGCCTCGCATATCGACGGCTCGCGCCACATGCTGACGCCGGAGCGCGCCGTAGAAATCCAATGCTTGCTCGGCTCCGACATTCAAATGCAACTCGATGAGTGCATCGAGCTTCCCGCCGAACGGCGTGAGGTTGAGCGCGCGATGGAGCTGTCGTTTCGCTGGGCGGAGCGCGCGCAGCGGGCGTTCGCCGATCGGGCTGCGCCTGGCCAGGCCCTATTCGGAATTGTGCAGGGCGGTATCGATCCGGAGCTGCGGCGGCGCTCCGCCGAGGCGCTGGTCGGCATGGATCTGCCCGGCTATGCCGTTGGCGGGCTCGCGGTAGGCGAGGGACAGGAGCTGATGCTGCGCACGCTCGAGAATGTGCTGCCGCATCTGCCGACGACGAAGCCGCGCTATTTGATGGGTGTCGGCACGCCGTCCGATCTGATCAAGTCGGTGGCGCGGGGCATCGATATGTTCGACTGCGTGATGCCGACCCGCAATGGCCGGCACGGTCTCGCGTTTACCTGGAACGGCAAGGTGAACCTGCGCAATGCCAAGCACGCGGAGGACACCGCGCCGCTCGATCCTCAAAGCTCATGTCCTGCCGCGCGTGATTATTCGCGGGCTTATTTGCATCACCTCGTGCGCTCGGGCGAATATCTCGGCGCGATGTTGCTGTCGTGGGTAAACACGGCCTTCTATCAGGAGCTGATGGCCGCGATGCGCGCAGCCATCGCCGAAGGTCGCTTCAACGTATGGGCCGAAGAGACACTTGCCCGCATCGAAGGCGAAGGCTGAAGACGAAGCTCCGCCCGCGAGGATCAGATCGGGTCAGTCGATGCCAGTTCGATGCGTGAGGCACGTTCGCGGTTGAGCAGATAGATGCCCGACGCGACGATCACCGATGCGCCGACGAGCGTCCAGATGTCGGGCAGATCACCGAACACGAGGAAGCCGAACAGCACCATCGTGAGAATCTGCACGTATATGAACGGCGCAACGCTCGATGCGGGCGCGAGGCGGTACGCGTGGATGAATAGATAGTGCCCGAGGCCGCCGAAGACACCCAGAACGGACAGCAGCACCCAGACATCTAACGATGCCGGCCACACCCACTGCCAGATGGCAAATGGGGCAAGGCCAAAGGCGCCGAGCAGTACCGAGTAGAAGAGCATGACGAGGGGAGTGTCGTGCGCGGCGAGGAAGCGCGTCAGCAACATGAAGAAGGCGTAGGCGAGCATCGAGCCGAATGCCAGCAGGAATGCCGGATGCAATTCGCCGACGCCCGGATGCACGACGATCAGCACGCCGATGAAACCCGTGCCGATGGCGATCATGCGCCGCCAGCCGACCCATTCTCCGAGCAGGGGTCCTGCAAGCAGTGCCACGAGCAGCGGTGCCATAAAGACGACGGAGATCGACTGATCTAGCCGGAGGTGGCGCAGAGCGAGGAAGTTGAAGGCCGTCGTCGACACCATGAGCAGCGAGCGCAACAGCTCCAGCTTCAGCTTGTGCGTGCGTACGAGGGCCGATAGCGGCAGCGCCGACAGCATCGTCATCATGATGAGAAGCTGTCCGAGGAAGCGCGACCAAACGATCTGCACCACAGGCAGGCCCGCTTCGGTGGCGAGATACTTTGCCGAGGTGTCGAGCGCTGAGAACAACGCGACCGCCACGCACATGAGGCCGATGGCCTTGATGCGATCGGCGGGGGGAATCAGCGCCTCGCGGCGCGGTTGTGCACCGGGGTGCATCCTCACCGCGCGGACAGCGGTATCTCGTCCGGTTCTGTCATCCATGGCGGCCCTCATATCCCATCGGCCGCGAAGCTGCCTATCGGTCAAACCGCGCAGGAATGAAGGGCCTGGAGAGGTGCGCGAGGGGCGCATAGCTTGGAAGACGGCGCGTGCCCGTCAACCGCGGGCAACAAACAGCGAGCTTTGTGAACGGGCGGTCACCACCGCCGGAATCGGCAACGCTGGCCGGCGACGTCAGAATAGTTGCAAACGCGTGTAGGCCTGAGCGGCCAACTCCTTGAAAACACTGGTGAGCCCGGATGGGATCGAACCATCGACACCCTGATTAAAAGTCAGGTGCTCTACCCCTGAGCTACGGGCCCTCAGTGCGAGCGGTGCTTTTAGGCGCCAGGGGGCGTCGCGGTCAAGGCGACGTGCCGTCTATAGCCGGAAATGGTGAGATTATTTCGCGGGTTTCGCTGCGCCAGAGGCGGCCGAGGCCCGCAACCGGTTCGGCGTATGGTTGGCGGCAAGGGCCACACGATCTTGCGAATGGTGTCCGCCATACCCTAGGCTCCGCTGGCTAGAGCAAGACAGTGCCGCCGCCGATAGTCACGGGCTGGCGCGGGAGAGGGGATAGGATGGCGATCTTCGCATGTGAGACGCCGAGTGGCTCGATCGAGGTCACTGAGCGTGGCCACGGGCAGGTTGCGATCTTCATCGACGAGCTGGGCGAGACGACGGCGATCGATCTGCCGGTCGACCGCGCGGCCGCTATGGCTCAAGCGATCCTTGCCCATATCGGGCAGACCGTGGCGCCGGACGACTGAACTTCGACAGTGATCGTATCGTGCCGGCAGCAGTTACGCGTGCGTGCTGATGCACACGTTGAAAAAGATAAGGCGCGAAAAATCGCGCCTTATCGATGATCATTGGAATTTCGAAACGCGGCCTGGGTTACGAGGTCAACTCGCGCGCCGGACCGGTCTCAATCGGCAAATCGTTGCCCTCGATGCCCCATTCCGCCCAGCTTCCGTCATAGACGGCCGCGTTCGTCTGGCCGAGCACCGCAAGGGCCAGCGCCAGGATCGAAGCGGTGACGCCCGAGCCGCAGGTGGTGACGACCGGCTGGCGCCAATCGATACCGGCATCGGCGAAGATCTTGCTGAGCTCGGCTTCCGGCTTCAGCGTTCCATCGCCGTTGATGAGCGACTGCGCGGGGACGTTGCGCGAACCGGGCAGGTGACCGCTGCGCAGGCCAGGGCGGGGTTCGGGCTCGGTGCCTTCAAAGCGTGCGGCGGGACGCGCATCGACGATCTGCGCGCGTTTGGCGATCGCCTTCTTCATGTCGTCCATGTCGCGGATGAGTGCAGAATTCATTAGCGGCGTGAAGTGGCGCTCGGTGCGCCGCGGCGGCGTTCCGTCCTCCAGGGCGCGACCCTCAGCCTTCCACTTCTTGAGACCGCCGTTGAGAACGGCGACGTCCTCATGACCCATCGCGCGGAACGTCCACCATGCGCGCGCAGCGGAGAACAGTCCGAGACTGTCATAAACGATGATGCGCATGCCATCGCCGATGCCCATCTTCTTCATGCGCGAAGCAAACTTCACCGTCGAGGGCAGCATGTGCGGCAGCGACGACTTCTCGTCGGTGAGGTCGTCGATGTCGAAGAAAAGCGCACCCGGAATGTGCTCGGCGAGGTATTCGGCCTTCGCGTCACGGCCTGCGGTGGGCAGGTGCCAGCTCGCGTCGAAGATGATTAGGTCGGGCGCATCGAGATGGGAGGCGAGCCAATCGGTATCGACGATCCACTTCTTCGTACTTTCCGGCACGTTTCCCTCTCTTACAGGCTCGTGAACACAGTGTTGCGGCCAGTACGGCTGCGCTGCAAGCGACATAGGCAAAAGACGCTAGACCCGCAAGGACAGTAAGATGATATTGCCCCGCTTGTGCGTTAATCGGCGGCGTAAACTTCGGGCAACGAAGGTCGGTCCTGGCGCAGCCAGGCGGGAACCGGCAGCGACTTGGCTTCCAGGAACTCCGGGTTGAAAAGCCGCGAGCGGTAGCGTGTGCCGCTGTCGCACAGGATCGTCACAATAGTATGACCGGGACCGAGTTCACGGGCCAGCCGCACCGCGCCTGCGACATTGACCCCGCTCGAAGCGCCGACGCACAGACCTTCATCCCGTGTCAATGCGAAGACATGCTGGAGCGCTTCGGCATCGGGAATGCGGAAGGCGGTGTCAATGGCGGTGCCCTCGAGGTTGCGCGTGATGCGACCCTGTCCGATGCCTTCGGTGATGGAGGTGCCTTCGGCCTTCAGCGCGCCTTCCGTAACGAAGGAATAGAGCGCCGAGCCTGGCGGATCGGCAAGGGCGATGCGAACGTCTGCGCGCTTGGCTTTGAGCCCGCGGGAGACGCCGCCGAGTGTGCCGCCCGATCCGACGGCACAGACGAAGCCATCGACACCGCCCGCGGTATCGAGCCAGATCTCTTCGGCTGTCGTCGTAACGTGGATGTCACGATTGGCGGTGTTGTCGAACTGATTGGCCCAGACGGCACCGTTCGGTTCGCTCTTTGCCAACGCTTCGGCGAGGCGGGCAGAGTACTTCACGTAGTTATTCGGATTCCGATAGGGGACGGCCGGCACCTCGATCACCTCTGCGCCCAGCATTCGCAGGGCGTCTTTCTTTTCCTGCGACTGGGTCTCCGGAATGACGATCACCGTGCGCAAGCCGAGGGCATTCCCAAGGACGGCGAGGCCGATCCCGGTATTGCCTGCCGTGCCTTCGACCACCGTGCCTCCGGGCTTGAGGCGGCCGCTATCCATGGCCTCGCGAATGATGCCCAAGGCGGCGCGATCTTTGACGGATGCGCCGGGGTTCATGAACTCGGCCTTGCCGAGGATCGTGCAGCCGGTTTCTTCAGATGCGCGCCGAAGCCGAATTAGAGGCGTGCTGCCGACCGCGGCGGCGACGTTGGGGCGGGGGAGCAAGGGCTAACTCCGTTAAGTATGCGGGTTAGCCTAGCGCCCGGCTCGGGGCCTCGCAACTCACGGGCGGCAGGCCTAAAGGGAGCCTTCATGGAGGGCCGGCCCCTGCGCGCCTAATGCCCCTCCGGGATGGGGCTTGGCCCAACGGACCGGGGTGATCGCCGGCCCTTGCCAGGGAGAGGCGAACTGACCGCCGCAGGTGACGGGCTGCGGCGACCGTAGGCGCTGCGGCATCCCGGGTTTTGCCGGGATAGCCAATTTGACGGGAGGATTAACCATAAATAGCCCGGCCTTAGTAGGTATTTTGAGCGCAGGGCACCGGCTATACGGTAAAGGGCGTTGCCTTTTGCAGGTGCCCCCAGATATATCTTCGCGTGATCGATCCCGACAGCCGCAGAGCTTGCCCTTAAGGCGAGATTGGACTGGCTCAAAGCCGGCCTGAAGGCGGGGGCGACGCGCGGGCGTGGCGGAATTGGTAGACGCGCTGGATTTAGGTTCCAGTGCCGCAAGGCGTGGGGGTTCAAATCCCTCCGCCCGCACCACGCTTTAGGCGGCAGCAAAATTTAGGGCCCTCATCGGCTTATACGAGCAGGTTGGAGACAGATGCAGATTACCGAGACCAGCAGCGAGGGTCTGAAGCGGACGCTACAAGTTGTTGTGCCGGCTGGTGAAATCAGTAAGCGCTTCGATGAGCGGCTGGACGATCTGAAGGACCGTGTGCAGCTCAAGGGCTTCCGTAAGGGCAAGGTGCCGACCCCGCATCTCAAGAAGATGTACGGCCGCTCGGTCATGGTCGAGGTGCTGCAGGAGACGGTGCGCGAGACTTCGAACCAAGCTCTCGCCGACCGTAAGATGCGCCCCGCCATGCAGCCGGACGTCACCTTCCCGGAAGACAACGCCGAGATGGAGCGCGTTCTCGCGGGCCAGGCCGACCTTTCCTATTCCATGAGCTTCGAGGTTCTGCCGCCGATCGCGCTGGCTAATTTCGAAGATCTGAAGCTCGAGAAGTTCGTCGCCGAGGTTGACGACGAGGCGGTGCAGAAGGGCATCGACGATCTCGTCGAGCGCAGCGTCTCGTACACTGCCGAAGAGGGCCGTGCGGCGCAGACCGGCGACCGCGTGACGATTGATTTCGTCGGCAAGATCGATGGCGAAGCGTTCGAAGGCGGCACCGCCGAGGATGCGCCGATCGTACTCGGTCAGGGCAATTTCATCCCGGGGTTCGAGGATGGCCTTACGGGTGTCAAGGCGGGTGATGAGAAGGACATCGCTGCGACCTTCCCGGAGGACTATCCCGTCGATACCTTGAAGGGCAAAGCCGCCACGTTCGCGGTCAAGGTGAAAGAAGTTGCTGCTCCGGTTCGCCCGGCGGTGGATGAGGAGTTCGCCAAGTCGCTCGGCGCGACGGACCTCAACCAGCTGAAGGAGTTTCTGCGCGAGCGGATCGGGCGCGAATATGCCGGTGCCAGCCGCCAGAAGCTGAAGCGCGATCTGCTCGACCAGCTCGAGAAGGTGCACAGCTTCGAACTGCCACCCTCGCTCGTCGAAGCGGAGTTCAACGGCATCTGGAAGCAGCTCGAGGACAGCCTCCAGCGCGCGGGCAAGACGTTCGCCGATGAGGGTAAGACCGAAGAAGGGGCGCGCGAGGAATACCGCAAGCTGGCGGAGCGCCGCGTGCGGCTGGGCCTCGTGATCGGTGAGATCGCCGACAAGAACGAACTCAAGATCACCCAGGACGAGATGCGCAGGGCTCTGATGGAGCAGGCACGTCGCTTCCCCGGGCAGGAGAAGGCCGTCTACGAATATTTCGAGAAGACGCCGGGCGCACTCGCCGAGCTTCGCGCGCCGATCTTCGAGGACAAGGTCGTCGATTTCGTCGTCGACAAGGCCAAGCCCGTGGAACGCAAGGTGTCGCGGGATGAACTGTTCAAGAAGTTGGAAGAGGCCGACGAGGCCTGATAGCGCTGGCGCGCGCTGACATCCTTTGGGCCTGCCCCTGCGGGGGCGGGTCGCGGGGGCTTGCAGGAGTGCGCGGCACTGCCCAAAAGAGACGACACAGCGCGCGATTCGAGCGCTCCGACCCCGAATAGAGCAAAGGAAATGGCCATGCGCGATCCGGTCGCCACCTTGACGAACACCTTCTGGCCGATGGTCGTCGAGCAGACGAACCGCGGCGAGCGTGGCTACGATCTGCCCTCGCGCCTTCTGAAAGAGCGGATCATCTTCGTGACGGGCCCGATCGAGGACCACATGTCGGCCTCGATCTGCATGCAGCTGCTGTTCTTGGAGGCGGAAAACCCCAAGAAGGAGATCTCCATGTACATCAACTCGCCGGGCGGCGTCGTCACGGCGGGCATGGCGATCTACGACACGATGCAGTTCATCCGCCCGCAGATTTCGACGCTGTGCATCGGCCAGGCGGCCTCGATGGGCTCGCTCTTGCTGTGCGCGGGCGCCCCGGGCATGCGGTTTGCGCTCCCCAACGCCCGCATCATGGTGCACCAGCCTTCAGGTGGGTTCTCGGGCCAGGCCTCGGATATCGAGCGCCATGCCGAGGACATCATCAAGATGAAGCGCCGCCTGAACGAGGTGTACGTCAAGCATACCGGCCAGCCGTACGAGGTCATTGAACGGACGCTCGACCGTGACTACTTCATGACCGCCGATCAGGCGAAGGAGTTCGGGATCATCGACAGGGTGCTGTCCAGCCGTGAAGAGGCGGATTTTGGTCAGCCAGAGTTGGTGAAGAGTTCTAGCTGAACCATCCCAAAAGGGCCCAATGGCCGCAGGCGGAGTCCGGGGCTTGCCAGAGCAGGCGAGCCCGGCGAAGCTGACTGCTCACCATTTGAAAGTGACGCGAAAATGGTGCGCTGCGGTGACCGCGAGGTCGCCACAAAACTGTGGTAATCGAGCCGCTTCGAGGTGATCGGGACCGATATCCGTTAATCCAATCTTGATCTAGAGAACGCTAGCGTGCTCAGATCACTGTAATGGACTCGGGACCGGCACTCCGCCCAGCGGTACGAGACAGGAATCTTCCAAGGCGAGCGCCGGCTAATCCGGCGCAAGAGCGGCCCGAGGAGGGGTTAAATAACCGAAATGGCTCAAGAGAAAAACACTCTCTATTGCTCGTTTTGCGGCAAGAGCCAGCATGAGGTGCGCAAGCTGATTGCGGGCCCGACCGTGTTCATCTGCGATGAATGCGTCGAGCTGTGCATGGACATCATCCGGGAAGAGAACAAGAACACCCTGGTGAAGTCGCGCGATGGCGTGCCGACCCCGCAGGAGATCTGCGCGGTACTCGATTCTTATGTGATCGGTCAGGACCACGCTAAGCGTGTGCTCTCGGTGGCCGTGCACAATCACTACAAGCGGCTCAACCACGCGTCCAAGAACAACGACGTTGAGCTCGCCAAGTCGAACATCCTGCTGGTCGGCCCCACGGGTTGCGGCAAGACGCTGCTCGCCCAGTCCCTGGCGCGCATGCTCGACGTGCCCTTCACCATGGCTGATGCGACGACGCTCACCGAGGCGGGCTATGTCGGGGAGGATGTCGAGAACATCATCCTCAAGCTGCTGCAGAATGCCGACTACAACGTCGAGCGCGCTCAGCGCGGCATCGTCTACATCGACGAGGTCGATAAGATCTCGCGCAAGTCCGATAATCCGTCCATCACGCGCGATGTGTCGGGTGAGGGCGTGCAGCAGGCGCTTCTGAAGATCATGGAGGGAACGATTGCCTCCGTGCCTCCTCAGGGTGGCCGGAAGCATCCCCAGCAGGAGTTCCTGCAAGTCGATACGACGAACATCCTCTTCATCTGCGGCGGCGCCTTCGCGGGCCTCGAGAAGATCATCTCGCGTCGTGGCAAGGGGACCTCGATCGGTTTTGGCGCCAAGGTCATGAACACCGAAGAGCGCCGGACGGGCGAGATTTTGCGTGGCGTGGAGCCAGAGGACCTGCTGAAGTTCGGCCTCATTCCGGAGTTCATCGGCCGTCTTCCCGTTATCGCTACGCTCGAGGACCTCGACGAGGATGCGCTGGTGCAGATCCTCTCCGAGCCGAAGAACGCGCTCGTGAAGCAGTATCAGCGCCTCTTCGAGATGGAAGACGTCAAGCTGACGATCACCAACGATGCGCTGAAGGCGATTGCTCGCAAGGCGATCGAGCGCAAGACGGGTGCCCGCGGTCTGCGTTCCATCATGGAAGGCAACCTGCTCGACACTATGTTCGACCTGCCCGCTATGAAGGGCGTGGAAGAGATCGTCATCGGGCCGGAAGTCGTCGAAGGCAGCGCGCGCCCCCTGCGCATCTACTCCGACAGAGCGGATGAGAAGGGTTCGACCGCTTCTTGATTGGATGAGCCGCCGAAGGGAAGGCGGCATACTCCCGACCGTCAGGGTCCGTCGCGGCATAGAGGCCGCGCGGACAGACCTTGATCCAGCTGCAGTGCGCCCCATTTCACATGGGGCACTGCTTTGGAAAGCTGTGTAATGTCGAAGGAGGCGGTGGGTTATTCGTCACTTCCGAATAGGCCCGCCTCAAAAGTGCCAGGGCATGCGTTGCAAGATGTCCTGATCGAGTGTCGGGAGCTGTTCTTAAATTGAGCTCCAGACGCAAGCGACAGGCGGCCACGATAGGTAGCGAAATGGGCGAAGACACCAAAAACAAAGACAAGACGGCTAGCAAGGGGCTTTATCCTGTCCTGCCGCTGCGCGACATCGTGGTGTTCCCATACATGATCGTCCCGCTTTTCGTCGGACGCGATAAATCCATCAACGCGCTCGAAGAGGTGATGCGCTCCGACAAGCACATCCTGCTTGCGGCGCAGAAGAATGCAGGGGACGACGATCCGGCCACCGATGCGATCTATCCGGTCGGCACGCTCGCGTCCGTGCTGCAGCTCCTGAAGCTGCCCGACGGTACCGTGAAGGTGCTCGTCGAAGGCACCTCGCGTGCGCGCATCCAGCGCTACACCGACAACCCGAACTATTTCGAAGCCGAGGTCGAGCCGGTGCCGGAGAGCGTCGGCGCGAAGGAAGAGATCGAGGCGCTGGCGCGTTCGGCGGTCACTCAGTTCGAGAGCTACGTGAAGCTCAACAAGAAGATTTCTCCTGAGGTCCTCGGCAACGTTGCGCAGATCGACGATTACTCGAAACTTGCCGATACGATCGCTTCGCATCTTGCAATCAAGATCGCCGACAAGCAGGAGATTCTAGAAACCTCGACGGTTTCGGAGCGTCTCGAGCGCGTCTACACCCTCATGGAGAGCGAGATCTCCGTGCTGCAGGTCGAGCGTAAAATCCGTTCGCGCGTGAAGCGCCAGATGGAGAAGACGCAGCGCGAGTACTATCTCAACGAGCAAATGAAGGCGATTCAGAAGGAGCTCGGCGATAGCGACGAGCGCGATGACATCGCCGAGTTCGAAGAGAAGATCGAGAACACCAAGCTTTCGAAGGAAGCCCGCGACAAGGCGCTCGCTGAGCTGAAGAAGCTCAAGCAGATGAGCCCGATGTCGGCGGAAGCAACCGTCGTGCGGAACTATCTCGATTGGCTGCTCTCGATTCCGTGGGGGATCAAGGGCAAGGTCAAGAAGGATCTGGACGAGGCGCAGACCGTTCTCGATGCCGAGCACTACGGCCTCGAGAAGGTCAAGGAGCGCATCCTCGAGTATCTGGCGGTGCAGGCGCGCACCAATAAGCTGAAGGGGCCCATCCTGTGCCTCGTCGGCCCGCCCGGCGTGGGCAAGACCTCGCTCGGCAAGTCGATCGCCAATGCCACGGGCCGCGAGTTCGTGCGCATGAGCCTCGGCGGCGTGCGCGATGAGGCGGAGATCCGCGGTCACCGTCGGACCTACATTGGCTCGATGCCCGGCAAGGTCATTCAGTCGATGCGCAAGGCGAAGCGGACCAATCCGCTCTTCCTGCTCGACGAGATCGACAAGATGGGCTCGGACTTCCGGGGCGATCCCGCGGCGGCGCTGCTGGAGGTTCTGGACCCGGAGCAGAACGGCACGTTCAACGACCATTACCTCGAGGTCGATTACGACCTGTCGAACGTGATGTTCGTAACGACCGCCAATACGCTGAATATCCCGCCGGCCCTGATGGACCGCATGGAGATCATCCGCCTTGCCGGTTACACCGAGGGCGAGAAGATCGAGATCGCCAAGCGCCATCTCATCCCGGGCCAGCGCCAGGCGCACGGCCTGGAGACGGCGGAGTGGGCGGTCGAGGACGATGCGATGTTGCAGCTCGTGCGCCGCTACACGCGCGAAGCGGGTGTGCGCTCGCTCGAGCGTGAGATCGCCAAGCTCGCCCGCAAGGCGGTGAAGGAGATTCTCACTAGCGAGAATAAGACTGTCACTGTTACTGCGGAGAACCTCGAATCCTATCTCGGCGTGCCGAAGTACCGGTATGGCGAGGCAGAGCTCGAGGATCAGGTCGGCGTCGTTACGGGGCTCGCCTGGACGGAAGTTGGCGGCGAGCTGTTGACGATCGAAGGCGTAATGATGCCCGGCAAGGGTCGGATGACGGTCACGGGCAACCTGCGCGATGTGATGAAGGAGAGCATCCAGGCCGCGAATGCCTACGTGCGTTCGCGCTCGGTCGACTTCGGCATCCATCCTTCGCTGTTCGAGAAGAAGGACATTCACGTCCACGTTCCGGAGGGCGCAACCCCGAAGGACGGGCCTTCCGCTGGCGTTGCGATGGCCACCGCCATCATCTCGGTGCTGACGGGCATTCCGGTGCGCAAGGATGTCGCCATGACCGGCGAAATTACGCTGCGCGGGCGAGTGCTGCCGATCGGCGGCCTCAAGGAAAAGATGCTTGCTGCCCTGCGCGGCGGCATCAAAACCGTGATTATCCCTGAAGAGAACGTTAAGGACCTCGCGGAAATCCCGGACGAGATCAAGAACAAGATCGACATCGTGCCGGTGGCGCGTGTCGACGAAGTCCTGAAGACGGCGCTCGTCAGGACGCCCGAGCGCATCGCCTGGGACGAAGCAGCGGAAGCGGCTGCGGTGAAGGGCGAGGACGGCGCGGGCGGCCCACGGGTCACCGCGCACTGACGGCGGCGATGGGGGTCGATTGCGATCTCGCCACACCTAGGGTGTGAAAAGCAACACTGCGAGACCCCGCGCTTCGGCGCGGGGTTTTTTCGTTCCTCGCCGCGCGCGTAGTAGTCTCTATTTCCCCAGGTTTTTCGGGCAATTTGGCGCCTTTACCCCCTTGACGGGGCTCCATATTGGGCGCTTCTCTCGACCCCACTGTTGCGACTTTTGCAACATGCGCGGGCCCCAATGCTCCGCCACTCCCCCCAAGTCGCATATTCCGAACGCAGAGGACGGACCCAGATGAGCAAGAAAGATTTGATCGACGCCGTCGCCAAGGAAGCCGAACTCACGAAGGATAAGGCTACCGTGGCCGTCGATGCCGTGCTCGAGCACATCCGCGCCGCCATGAAGGATGGTCATGAGGTGCGCATCCCCGATTTCGGCACGTTCAAAGTCACCAAACGCAAGGCGCGTGAAGGCCGCAATCCGGCGACCGGCGCCACGATCAACATCCCCGCATCGCGGGTGCCGAAGTTCAGCCCATCGAAGGGCCTGAAGGATGCCCTCAATTGATGGCCGTGCGAATTCCGCGGCTTTGGCTAGATTTTCGGCGCGTCGCGGTCATCGCGGCGCGCTTTTTATTTGAGGTGACCCAAGAAGTGAGCAGCGTCGGAACTGTGAGCGTAGCCCCAGTTGATGGCCGGCGCTTGCGCCGGGCGCCCTTGGCGCCTGAGCCCTGCGGGCCCACCATGTTTTTCTAACACAAGTTGAGAGATGCTTTGCGACAGCGGGCGTAGCTCAAGCTGACATCCGGCGCTTGCGCCGGGCGCCCTTGGCGCCTGAGCCCTGCGGGCTCGAAGTGAAGTGTCTGACAGAAGCGTTTAGAAGTTTCGCGAGACGGTTGGGTCTGCTGAAGCCCGGCGGCTTTTTCGCGCTGCCGATTCACGCGGTGGCGTGCAGAGCTTCATAGCCGCGGGCCTGCGCACCTGGTGGCCTGCGCTGACCCAATCGCGTCTGCGGCGTCCTCCTAGGGGCGCGTGGAACTGTTTCGGCTAATACGGTCGTGAGCAGAAGCTTTGCCGCTGACGCGGCTACGCTGCTTTCTCGAGCCCTAGTTTCCCGTTGATGCGCTCGTGAGTGTCTTGCGGCCGTGTCCATTGGCCAGTATGGAGTGCCCTGTCGGGCGGTTAGCTCAGTGGTAGAGCGCCTCGTTTACACCGAGGATGTCGGGAGTTCGACCCTCTCACCGCCCACCATATTTTCCCTGACACGAGTGTTTAGAAGCTTCGCGACAGCTGGCGTTGTGCCGGCTGATGGCCGGCGCTCGCGCCGGGCGCCCTTGGCGCCTGAGCCCTGCGGCTTGAAGTGAGGTGCCTGGCGCTTTGTTATGCGCTGCCGATCGACGTCCTCACGAATAGGCGCTCGGGCGATCGGAGCGTTACCGCCGGGTGCCCTTGGCGGCTCGAGCCCAACAGGCAGGGATATTCTGCCATGCAGGCGCGCCCACGCGTTCTGTCACGAATTCGTGCCGCAGTGGCTTCCCCATTATTCGCGACAGGAAGGTAGAGCGGTGAAAGACACCGAACGACTGATCGTGCTTACCGGCGGGCCAGGATCGGGCAAAAGCACGCTTGCCGCCGCCCTGGCCCGGCGGGGATTTGCGACCATGCCGGAGGCCGGGCGCGCCATCATCAAAGATCGGTGGAGATGGGTTGCCTTGGGCGGACCGCGCGAAATTCGCCGGGCTCATGCTCTGCTGGGACATGCGCTCCTATCGCCATGCCGCTGCTTCAAAAGCTCCGGTCGTTTTCGATCGCGGCATTCCCGATTCCATCGGCTATCTCGAAGAGTGCAGACTGCCGATACCGGCGCATTTCGAGGCTGCGGCGCGGGATCGTCGCTACCGGCGCGAGGTCTTCATTGCGCCGCCATGGCCGGAGATTTTCGTGAATGATGCAGAGCGAGGCCAATCGCTGCTGGAGGCCGAGGCGACCTTCCGGGCCATGGTTGCCGTCTATAGCAGGCTCGGCTACCGCCTCATCGAGGTACCCCGCGTACCGGTCGAGGAGAGAGTTGAATTTTTGACCGGCCAAATCGGAACGCCATGAGCCGCTCGTTACCGTTCAAGTCGTCTCAATGCTTGGCTCGCTCTGCTGCGCGTGCGCGGCAAGCCCGAGGCTCGCTGGCTTGCCGCGATGGGCGTTGCCCCGTGGCCTTTCTGGCGCCCTTCAGGCGGCCACGTGCGCCCCGATGCTTTTGCTGGATCGGCGCCTATCTCTCCCCGCCCAGATCGGTATTCTTTGCTATTTCTTCTCCTCGCCTCCTTGACTTCCCCCTGCGGGCCACGTAATGGATCGCGCAGTGACCAGCGCGTCCCTCGGGGCGCGCATTTTTGACTGCGGGAGTAGCTCAGTTGGTTAGAGCGCCGGCCTGTCACGCCGGAGGCCGCGGGTTCAAGTCCCGTCTCTCGCGCCACTATTTTCAATCCTGACCATCGCCGCTGACACGCATCCTGCCCGGAAAACCAGCCCGGGTGGTGACGATGCGTTGCCGATCCTTTTCAGCCGTGTAAGAACGCGCCTCGACACACGCGCTTCGGGGCACGATGGACAGGTGGATACGGCGGCTCGTTGAACGCACGCTGCTCGATAAGGTTTGGATCACCAACGCGGCGAACCCGGCGCAGGTCCGTGCGCTGGTCAACCTCGTCAAACCGGTCGAGGTGCCGGGCGGACTGAAACGTTTCGGTCCTGCGGGCGACGGCGGCTATCTTCTGCCTGACGATCTCGACGGCATAAGCGCGTGCATCTCTCCTGGGGTTTCCAGCGAGTGCGGCTTCGATATCGCGATGGCCGAGCGCGGTATCGACGTTTTCATGGCCGATGCTTCCGTCGCCGGACCGCCCGTCGACAACCCGCGCTTCCGTTTCACCCCGAAGTACCTCGACATCTGGCCATCGGACTGGACGATGCCGATCGAGGAGCTATGCGATGAAGCAGACGGTGGCGAGCTGATTTTGCAGATGGACATCGAGGGCGCCGAATATCGCGTGCTCGGTGCGATGTCCGACGTTCTGCTGCGCCGCTTCCGTATCATGGTGATCGAATTCCATGGGCTGGACGCGATGTTTTCACGCTTCGGCTATGCGGCGGTCCATCCGGTGTTCGAAAAGCTCACTCGCACCCACCGGGTGGTTCACCTCCACCCCAACAACTGCATTGCGCCGATAGAGCGGTGCGGGTTGTCTGTGCCGCCGGTGATGGAGTTCACGTTCTATCGAAAGGACCGGCTGCCGCATTCGCTTGCACCACAGCGGAGCTTTCCCCACCCACTCGACGCACCCTGCATGCCTCAGAAGCGCGATTATGCGCTGCCTCAGTGCTGGTGGCGGTAAGCTGCCGGGGCCGGAACGTGCGCGCCGGCGGAGGCACACTGACGCGGAGGCGCTGACCCGAACCGGTCAGCTGTCTCCATGCGGCATTGGGCCAGCCTCGGATTTCGCTGCGAAGAGTCCTATTTGAGCGTGGAGTGGCATGGCTACCTTTGTCGGATGCTCGGCATTCGACACATCGCGTTCAATCGAGAAGGAGACGGGGTATGACGGGCAAGGTCGAGACGGCGGCCGAGCGTTGGGACGCTGCTTTCAACAGCGGCGATACGGCGACGCTGGCGAACTACTATGCACCGGACGCGCGCGTCATTCCCGCGGGCGGCGCAGCGGTTTTCGGCGCGGAGGCGATCGGTAAGTTCTTCGCTGATCTCATCGCCAAGGGCTTCAGCGGTCACCGGATCAGCGTCGAGAAGGTGGAGGAGAAGGGCCCCATCGCGATTGCCAGCGGCAAGTGGCAACTTTCCGGGCCCGGCGAGGGCGGCGCGACGGCGCAGTACGGCGGCAACTGGGTGAACGTGCTGGAGCGCTCAGGCGATGGCTGGCGCGTGCTTCTGCACACCTGGAACTGATCCCCGGCAGTAAGCATGGGACAGCGGCAGGTGCCTGCGGCGCCGCTGACCCTGATCGGGTTGCGCCATGCTCCGGGGTAAGCTACCACGGTGCCGGCTTTTGCGCCGCAGCACGGGTAGTATTTGCGCTAAGTGTGCCCCGCTCGCGGTGACCGTAACGTCTCAAAGACGGGCCTTGCGAAGGCCCGTCGGTTAGGCTTCGCATGGATCAGCTCTTCTACGACTACCTGCCCATAGCCATCTTCATCGGCGTGGCGCTATTCATCGCGCTGGCGCTCATGGTCGCGCCGTTCCTGATCGCGGTGAACAATCCGGATCCGGAAAAGGTCTCGGCATACGAATGCGGTTTCAACGCCTTCGATGACGCGCGCATGAAATTCGACGTGCGCTACTATCTCGTCGCCATCCTGTTCATCATCTTCGATCTGGAGGTGGCGTTCCTGTTCCCGTGGGCGGTGGCCTTCGGCGACATCGGCCTCTATGGCTTCTGGGCGATGATGCTGTTCCTGGCCGTGCTGACGGTGGGCTTCATCTACGAATGGCGCAAGGGAGCGCTGGAATGGGATTGATCGCGAAGGATCGGCCCGCTTCACCGGGCCTCATTACCCCCCGCTCCGAGCTGCAAACCGGCGGTATCCTTGTGAAGCCGGGCGAGGAAGGCTTCACTCAGATTTCCTCCAAGCTCGCCGACAAGGGCTTTCTCGTCACCACGACGGACGATCTCATCAACTGGGCGCGCACTGGCTCGCTGATGTGGATGACATTCGGCCTTGCCTGCTGCGCCGTGGAAATGATGCAGGCGTCGATGCCGCGCTATGACCTGGAGCGTTTCGGCTTTGCACCGCGCGCCTCTCCGCGCCAGTCGGATGTGATGATCGTCGCCGGCACGCTGACCAACAAGATGGCACCCGCTCTGCGCAAGGTCTACGACCAGATGCCGGAGCCGCGGTACGTCATCTCGATGGGAAGCTGCGCGAATGGCGGCGGCTACTATCACTATTCCTACGCAGTAGTGCGCGGGTGCGATCGCATCGTGCCGGTCGATGTCTATGTGCCCGGCTGTCCGCCGACCGCCGAGGCGCTGGTTTATGGTGTGCTGCTTCTGCAGCGCAAGATTCGCCGCACCGGCACGATCGAACGATAGAGGCGAGAAGGGCGGCAGCGCATGGCGAAGGCACGCATCGCTTACGCTGCCATTCTTTGGCTCGCCGCTGCGTCGGGGGTGCACGCGGGGGACATTCCGAACCTCGTCGGTACGTGGTCAGGCAAGAACGATACCATCGGTGATATCTTCGGGCTGAGAACACGGGAGCGCACGGTACACATCACCGAGCAGACCGACCGGCGCTTTCGCGGCTACTTCACCTACGAGGGCGGACGCAAGGACTTCTTCGGCATCGTCTTTCCGGACGATACCTCGTTCGCCTGGGTCTCGGCGACGAGCAAGGGCGAGGTGCACGGGCGCATACTGGCCGTCGACCACATCGCCGCCTGCTACGTGGAAGGCGGGGAAGAGGCGACGGCTGGATGTTCGGATTTGAAGCGGACCGATGCTAATCCCTAGCGCAGGGTGGCGCGGTCACAGCATGGTCCTGAGATAAATCAGGTCGAATTTGGTGGTGCCGTCTAACGCGGCAGACGAGGTCGAGATGGTCGAAAATCTGCAACGGCTCGCAGCGCACTGCCAGGGCGCACTGGGTGCTGCCATCGTCGGATCGCGGATCACCCTTGGCGAGCTCACGCTCGATGTGGCGCGCGAGAAGATCATCGAGGTGCTGACGTTTCTGCGGGACGACGATGGCTGCCAGTTCGAGGTTTTGATCGATATCTGCGGTGTCGACTGGCCGGGCCGCGAAGCCCGCTTCGATGTCGTCTATCATCTGCTGTCGCTGCGCCTCAACCAGCGGGTCCGCCTCAAGCTCGTGACCGATGAGACGACGCCGGTCGCGAGTGCGGTGGGCGTGTTTTCCGCTGCGAACTGGTTCGAGCGGGAAGCTTACGACATGTACGGCATCCTGTTCTCCGGGCATCCGGACCTGCGGCGCATCCTCACCGATTACGGATTCCAGGGCCATCCGCTGCGCAAGGATTTCCCGCTGACCGGCTATGTCGAGGTTCGCTACGACGAAGCGCAGAAGCGCGTCGTTTATGAGCCGGTCGAGCTGGCACAGGAGTTCCGCTCCTTCGATTTCGAATCCCCGTGGGAAGGCACGCGCACGGTGCTTCCGGGCGATGAGAAGGCGAGTGGACCCGCCGGCCGGGCCTGAACCGGCATAGAGAGGCAACGCGCCATGGCCCGTGCCGCTTCAGTTATCGTGCCCGTCGCGATTGCTGCCGTCGCCGGCGTGCTAGCCTGGGATCTGGTGCGGCTGATCGGCGGGCGCATTGAAGCGTGGGACGACCCGGATTACTGGATCGTCGGGCTGCCGATCATGTTCATTGCGGCGTTCGTGCTGGGCCTTGGCTATCCGGACCGGCCGTGGCGTTGGGCGCTCGCGATCGTCGCCGCGCAAGCGGTATGGTCACTGTTTCTGGCGCTGGCGGACGGGCGTTGGCCGGACCTCTTTCCTCTCGGTCTCGGCACCTTTGCGATCGTAGCGTTAGCCTGTACCGCTGTCGCCTATACCGGCCGCTGGGCTCGCCGCATGATGGTGGGATAAGAGAGCGGCACATGGCCATCGACACCGAGCGCATAGCGATGATCCGGGAGAATGCCGCTTTCGCCATCTCCGAATTGAGTGAGCTTGCGGGCATCGATTTCGGCCTCAACGGCGCGTCGGTTGCGTGGACCGAGGGCTTCATCGAGCGCCAGCGCGAAAGCCTCGAAGGGGAGGCAGGCGAGGGGCTTATCAACGTGCTCGGAAGCTATCTCGGCGAAGCAATCATCGCGGCGGTGCCAGGGGCGCTATGGGATGAAGACGATGTTGGCCGGCTTGGCGTGCGTTTTGCCAACGAAGACATGGTCTTTCCGTTCGCCAAAGTGGCCAAGCAGCTCGCGCAAGGTCTCGCGGCTGGTGAATCCATTCTGAGCTTCTATAACGTCAGCATCGAATATGTGGCCGCCGGAAAGCTCGGCGAGGCTGGTAAAAGCGAGGCTCCATGAAGGATACCCTGAAGCCGGGCGACAAAACGCAGTTCTCGTTTCGCATCCCGGCGGAAAAAACGGTGCCGCACCTCTATCCGGAGGCGCCGGAGTTCCGCGAGATGCCGACCGTGTTCGCCACCGGCTTCATGGTGGGGCTAATGGAATGGACATGCCTTAAAATTCTCGCGCCACACCTGGAAGACGGTGAGGGCAGCCTCGGGGTGCACATAGATGTTTCGCACACGGCGGCCACCGTGCCCGGGCAGACGGTGACCGTTGAAGCCGAGTGCACGTCCATCGATGGGCGCCGCATCGGCTTCATCGTGCGCGCGCACGATGGGCTCGATGTGATCGGCGAAGGGCGCCACGAGCGGATGGTGATCAACTGGTCGCGCTTTGTTTCGCGGGTCAACGACAAAGCCAAACAGGCGCGCGCCGAAGCTATCACCCAGGGACGAGGCTGAGATATGACGGCCGGGGTGACACGCAGCGGGCATCGGGTCAGCGGGCATTGCCTGTGCGGCGCTGTTGCGTTCGCCGCGCTGGTTGCGAAGCGCGAGGTCGATGTCTGCCACTGCGAGATGTGCCAGCGCTGGGCGGCCGGTCCCTACCTCGGCCTTGCATGCGACGGTGAGCTGGTGATCGAGGGACGCGAAAATCTTGGTGTCTACAAGTCATCGGAATGGGGCGAACGGTTGTTCTGCCGCAATTGCGGATCGTCGCTTTTCTGGCACCTTGCCGGAACCGACCACTATTCGATCGCCGCGGGCGCACTCGACGACAAGAGCGATCTCAACCTGACTTCGCAGATCTTCATCGACGAGAAGCCCGCCTACTACGATTTCGCCAACGATACGCCGAAGCTGACCGGCGCAGAGGCCATGGCGGCCTTTGCCGGCGGTGCGACGGAGCAAGAGAACAATGGCTGAGACAGATATCCGGCAGTTCAACATCAACTTCGGGCCGCAGCATCCGGCGGCGCACGGTGTGCTGCGCCTCGTGCTGGAACTCGACGGCGAGGTGGTGGAGAGGGTCGATCCGCATATCGGGCTTTTGCACCGGGGCACCGAGAAGCTGATCGAGCACAAAACCTATCTGCAGGCCATCGGCTATTTCGATCGCCTCGATTACGTCGCGCCGATGAATCAGGAGCACGCGTTCTGCCTCGCAGCGGAGAAGCTCCTGGGGCTGGAGGTGCCCAAGCGTGCACAGCTCATCCGGGTGCTCTACTCCGAGATCGGCCGGCTGCTGTCGCACCTTCTCAACGTGACGACGCAGGCGATGGACGTCGGCGCGCTCACCCCGCCGCTGTGGGGATTCGAGGAGCGCGAGAAGCTGATGGTCTTCTACGAGCGCGCCTCGGGTAGCCGCATGCACGCGAAATATTTCCGCGTCGGTGGCGTGCATCAGGATCTGCCGCCGGAGCTGATCGACGACATCGCGGACTTCTGCGAAACGCACCCTAAGGTGCTGGACGACATCGAGACGCTGCTAACCGACAACCGCATCTTCAAGCAGCGCAACGTCGATATCGGCGTCGTCAACCTCAAGGAATGCTTCGACTGGGGCTTCTCGGGTGTGATGGTGCGCGGCTCGGGCGCCGCCTGGGACCTGCGTCGTGCGCAGCCCTACGAGTGCTATTCGGAGCTCGATTTCGATATTCCGATCGGCAAGAACGGTGACTGCTACGATCGCTACCTCGTGCGTATGCAGGAGATGCGCGAGGCGGTTAAGATCATGCAGCAGTGCTGCAATAAGCTGCGCTCCCCGGAAGGGCAGGGGCCCGTCAACGCGGACGACCGCAAGGTGGTACCGCCGCGCCGGGGCGAGATGAAGCGTTCCATGGAAGCGCTGATCCACCACTTCAAGCTCTATACGGAAGGCTTCCACGTGCCTGCGGGCGAGGTCTATGCGGCCGTCGAGGCGCCGAAGGGCGAGTTCGGCGTCTATCTGGTGGCTGATGGGTCGAACAAGCCCTACCGCTGCAAGATCCGCGCGCCGGGTTTCCCGCATCTACAGGCGATGGATTACATGAACCGAGGGCACATGCTGGCCGACGTCTCGGCCATCCTCGGCTCGCTGGACATTGTCTTCGGTGAAATTGACCGGTAGCGGCGATGGTGGATCTTCAGTTTTTCCTGGCGGTTGGGGCCATTGGGTGGGGGCTATCACTCGCGACCTATCGTCCGCTGGCGTTGCGCGCCGGATGGCCGCTGGGGACCGCGCAGGCTAGCCTGCCCGCAGTGAGTTTCGCGCTGGCGCTTCTGTGCATTGCGACCGGGATCGCGCTGGCGATCTCCCGCGGAACGCCGGGCGGTGGTTTCGTGATCGCCGTTTTCGGGGCGGCGCTGGCCGTCTTCTGGACCGGGTTTTTGCGTGTCGGCGCCCAAACGTCGCTGCTGCTCGCACCTCTGACGGCACTGACCCTCGTGGCCCTTTGGGTGTTGTGGGAGCCAATCGCTGCGCTATTCTGACAGCCGTCAACGGCGCAAGCGCGCACCTTGCCCGCAATCGCTTGCCTTAATGCGCGTCTAGACGTAGTGAACGGGTGATTGTGCGCTGCGTCAAGATCAGCGACACGACCCGCGGACAACCGGGACCGAATGTGGCCCGTGCTGCGGGCTTCAGTCGTGCTCCAAGAGGTGCCAACCTTGGCAGTCCGCCGCCTACATCCAGAGCAGCCGCCGAGCTTCGCCTTTACGCCGGACAACCTGGCTTGGGCGCAGCGTCAGATCGCCAAATATCCGCCGGGCAAAGAAGCTTCCGCCGTGCTGTCGCTACTTTGGCGCGCCCAGGAGCAGGAGGGCTGGACCACGGAGCCCGCTATCCGCGCCATCGCGGACATGCTGGGCATGGCTTATATTCGTGTTCTGGAGGTCGCGACCTTCTACACGATGTTCCAGCTTGCTCCGGTGGGGAAGACAGCCCATCTCCAGGTATGCGGAACAACGCCGTGCATGCTGCGAGGCTCGGAGGCGCTGATCGAGGTTTGCAAGGAGCGCATCGCCGAGAATCCGCATGAGCTCTCAGCCGATGGGCAGTTCTCATGGGAAGAGGTGGAATGCCTCGGCTGTTGCGCCAATGCGCCCGTCGTGCAGATCGGCAAGGATACGTACGAGGATCTCGACGCGAACCTGCTCGATCGACTGCTGCATGATTTGCATGCTGGAAAGCCCGTGAAGCCCGGCTCGCAAACCGGGCGTCAGGCATCGTGCCCCGAGGGCGGCCCGACGACGCTGCTCGAGGACGGCAAGCGCGGTACGGAGAAGGTGTAGGGAACGACTGCAATGCTGCTGCAGGATAAAGACCGCATCTTTCGCAACCTCTACGGCTTCCATGACTGGCGGCTTGCGGGAGCGCGTGCGCGCGGCGCATGGGATGGCACGAAGGCTCTAATCGAGAAGGGGCCGGACTGGATCATCAACGAGATGAAGACCTCGGGTCTGCGCGGCCGCGGCGGCGCAGGTTTCCCTACCGGTCTCAAGTGGTCGTTCATGCCGAAGAACGACCCGCGACCCTCTTACCTCGTCATCAACGGCGATGAGTCCGAGCCCGGCTCGTGCAAGGACCGCGAGATCATGCGCAATGATCCGCACCTGCTGATCGAGGGTGCGCTGCTCGCCGCGTTCGCCATGAAGGCGCACACCTGTTTCATCTATCTGCGCGGCGAGTTCATCCGCGAGCGCGAGCGCCTGCAGGCGGCGGTCGACGAAGCCCACGACGCCAAGCTGATCGGCAAGGACAACGTCAACGGCTGGGACTTCGACGTTATCGTCCACCACGGCGCGGGCGCTTACATCTGCGGCGAAGAGACGGCCCTCATCGAATCGATCGAGGGCAAGAAGGGCATGCCGCGCCTGAAGCCCCCATTCCCCGCGAACGTCGGCCTCTACGGCGCGCCCACGACGGTGAACAATGTCGAGAGCATCGCGGTGGTGCCGGACATCCTGCGGCGCGGCGGGGCGTGGTTTGCCTCACTCGGTCTGCCCAACAACACCGGCACGAAGCTGTTCCAGATTTCCGGCCACGTGAACAAGCCGTGCGTCGTCGAAGAGGAAATGGGCATTCCGCTGCGCCAGCTCATCGATGAGCATTGTGGCGGCGTGCGCGGCGGCTGGGACAACCTGCTCGCTGTGATCCCGGGCGGCTCGTCCATGCCGCTGATCCCTGCCGACCAGTGCCAGGATCTGACGATGGACTTCGACGCGCTCGTCAAGCTGAAGTCGGGTCTTGGAACGGCAGCCGTGATCGTCATGGACAAGTCGACCGACGTCATCAAGGCCATCTCGCGCATCGCCTATTTCTACAAGCACGAGAGCTGCGGCCAGTGCACGCCCTGCCGCGAGGGTACGGGCTGGATGTGGCGTGTGCTGGAGCGTATGCGCCGGGGCGAGGCGGACAAGCGCGAGATCGATCTTCTGTTCAACGTCTCCAAGCAGGTGGAGGGGCACACGATCTGTGCGCTGGGTGATGCCGCCGCCTGGCCGGTGCAAGGCCTCATTCGCAATTACCGTCACGTGATCGAGGCGCGCATCGACGAGCGGCGCGCGCCGGTTAAAGAAGCCGCTGAATAACGGGACGGGCGAAGGAACGAGACGTGGATCTTCTCGCGCTGATGATCGCTTCCTTCACGCTTCCCGCGGTGGCAGGTGCGCTGGTACTTGGCGCGCTGCTCTATCTCACCTGGGGATGGATCGGCGCAGTGATCGGTGGGATCGCCGGTTATCTCGGCGGTGCGTGGTATGCGCATCGCATCACGGGGGCGCCGCTTTCGCCCTATGCCAAGGGCTGGATATCGCTCGTGCTTTTCATCGGCGGCCTCGCCGTGCTCGCCATCGCAACGCGATGACGTGCTGATCGGAACAGACCAATGACGAAGCCAATCATCATCGACGGCAAGCTCATCGAAGTAGAGCCCGGCACCACCATCCTGCAGGCATGCGAGATGGCGGGCGCCGAGATCCCGCGCTTCTGCTATCACGAGCGCCTGTCGATCGCTGGCAACTGCCGTATGTGCCTCGTGGAAGTGGAGGGGATTCCAAAGCCCATCGCTTCGTGCGCCATGGGCGTCGCGGACCTGCCGCCCAATAAGGACGGCGCGCCGCGTAAGGTGTTCACTGCAAGTCCGCTGGTGAAGGCCGCGCGCGAAGGCGTGATGGAGTTCCTGCTGATCAATCACCCGCTCGACTGCCCGATCTGTGATCAGGGCGGCGAGTGCGATCTGCAGGACCAGGCGATGGCCTTCGGCTGTGGCGGCTCGCGGTTCGGCGAGAACAAGCGCGCCGTCGAGGAGAAGTATATCGGGCCGCTGATCAAGACCTTCATGACCCGGTGCATTCACTGTACCCGCTGCGTTCGCTTCATGACGGAAGTTGCGGGCGTGGAAGAGCTCGGCGCCATCGGGCGCGGCGAGGACATGGAGATCACGACGTATCTCGACCGCGGTATCCTCTCGGAGCTGTCGGCGAATGTGAACGATCTTTGCCCCGTGGGTGCGCTGACGCACCGGCCATGGTCGTTCATCGCGCGCCCGTGGGAGCTGGAGAAGACCCAATCCATCGACGTGATGGACGCGCTCGGTGCCGCCATTCGCGTCGACTCCCGCGGCCCGACGGTGTTGCGCGTGCTTCCGCGCAACAACGATGACGTCAACGAGGAATGGATCTCCGACAAGACGCGCTTCGCCTGCGATGGACTTCGCACCCAGCGGCTCGATCACCCTTACGTGCGCGAGAATGGAAAGCTGCGTCCGGCGAGCTGGGACGAGGCGCTGGGTCTTGCGGCACAAAAGCTTGCCGCCGCGGATCCGACGCGCGTCGGTATCATCGCCGGGGATCTTTGTGGCGCGGAAGAGATGTTCGCGCTGAAGGATCTCGCAGGGCGCCTCGGCATCAAGAGCATCGACTGCCGCCAGGACGGCGCGAAGCTCGATCCGGCGCACGGGCGCACGGGCTATCTGTTCAATTCGTCCATCGCCGGGATCGACCATGCCGATGCGATTCTGCTCGTGGGCACCAATCCGCGCCTCGAAGCGCCGGTTCTCAACGCCCGCATCCTGAAGCGCTGGCGGCAGGGCGGCCTCAAGGTCGGCGTGATCGGTGAGGCGGCGCAGCTCACCTATGGTTATGAATACCTGGGCGCGGGCCCGCAGACGCTCAGCGAGGTTGCCGACGGCAAACATTCGTTCGCCGAGGTGCTGAAGGGCGCGCAGAACCCGCTCGTGATCGTTGGCGCCGGTGCTACCGCCCGTGCCGATGGCGCGGCGGTGATGGCGCTCGCGGCGCGCATCGCGCTTGGCGCTGTCGCGGGCAAGGACGTTGCGGGATGGAACCCCTTCAGCGTTCTGCACACGGCAGCTTCCCGCGTCGCGGGCCTCGATCTCGGCCTCGTGCCGGCGAAGAGCGCTCTCGATGCTGCCGGCATGGTCGCGGCGGCGGGCAAGGGCAATCTCGATGTGCTCTATCTTCTCGGCGCAGATGAAATAGAGCTTCCGGCGCCCGGTAAATCGTTCGTCATCTATCAGGGTCACCACGGCGACCGCGGCGCGCACCGCGCCGATGTGATCCTCCCGGGCGCGGCCTACACCGAGAAGAGCTCTACCTACGTCAATACCGAGGGCCGTGCGCAGCTTGCCGTGCGGTGCGTGTTCCCGCCGGGTGAGGCGAAAGAGGATTGGGCGATACTGCGCGCGCTTTCGGCAAAGGTCGGCAAGACGCTGCCCTATGACAACCTCGACGCTTTGCGGCGCGATATGTACAAGGCCGTACCGCATCTGGCGCGCCTCGACACGCTCGCCCCGGCACCTCTCAGCGGGGTCGAGACCCTCGCCAAGGCGGGCGGGGCGGTGACGGCAGAGGCCTTCACCTCGCCGATCCGTGACTTCTATCTCACCAATCCGATTGCGCGCGCCTCGGCCGTGATGGCGGAGATGAGCGCGTTGAAGAAAACCGTGCAGGGCTCGCCCCGCCTCAAGGCGGCCGAGTAAGGACGAGACGTTCAGATGACCGACAGCTCCTGGCAGCTCTGGTGGGATTACGGCCTCTGGTTCGCGATCATGGTCGGGTGGAGCTTGCTCACACTCGTGGCGCTGCTCGTCATCATTGCCTTCCTGCTGCTAATGGACCGCAAGGTCTGGGCGGCGGTGCAGATGCGGCGCGGACCGAACGTGGTCGGGGCCTTCGGCCTGCTGCAATCTTTCGCCGACCTTCTGAAGTTCGTCTTCAAGGAGCCCGTCATTCCGGCGGGCGCCAACAAGGGCGTCTTCCTGCTTGCCCCCATCGCGACGGCGACCTTTGCGCTCGCGGGCTGGGCGGTCATTCCCGTCAACGAGGACGGATTTGGCAAGTGGGTGATCTCCGACCTCAATGTCGGCGTGCTCTACTTGCTCGCGCTGTCCTCGCTTGCCGTTTACGGCATCATCATGGGCGGCTGGGCTTCGAACTCGAAGTATCCGTTCATGGGCTCGCTGCGGTCGGCGGCGCAGATGGTGTCCTACGAGGTCTCGATCGGCTTCGTCATCATCACCGTCATCCTATGCGTCGGGTCGCTGAACCTCACCGACATCGTCAACGCGCAGAAGACGGGCATCGGAACGCATGCCGGCCTGCCGGCCTCGGCGCTCGACTGGTACTGGCTCGCCCTGTTCCCGATGTTCGTGATCTTTTACGTGTCGGCGCTGGCGGAAACGAACCGGCCGCCGTTCGACCTCGTCGAAGCGGAATCGGAGCTCGTGGCGGGCTTCATGGTCGAATACTCCTCGACGCCCTATCTTCTCTTTATGCTGGGCGAGTACGTATCCATCGTCAGCATGTGCGCGCTCACGACCATTCTGTTTCTCGGCGGCTGGCTGCCGCCGGTTGCGGTGGCGCCCTTTACATGGGTACCGGGTATCTTCTGGTTCCTCGCCAAGAGCGTGTTCGTCTTCTTCCTCATCTCGATGGCGAAGGCGATGGTGCCCCGTTACCGCTACGACCAGTTGATGCGCCTCGGCTGGAAGGTGTTCCTGCCGCTTTCCCTCGCAATGGTGGTGATCGTCGCCGGCATTTTGCAGTACGCACGCGCTGCCTGAAGCGGGGCCAGAAGGATCTAAAGACGTGGCAATGAACGTTGCACAATCGGTAAAGTCGCTGTTCCTGTGGGAGTTCGTGCAGGCCTTTGGGCTTTCCATGCGCTACTTCTTCGCGAAGAAGAAGACGCTGGATTACCCGTTCGAGCGCGGCCCCCTATCGCCGCGCTTCCGCGGCGAGCACGCCTTGCGGCGCTATCCCAACGGGGAGGAGCGCTGCATCGCTTGCAAATTGTGCGAGGCGATCTGTCCGGCGCAGGCGATCACAATCGAGGCTGGCCCGCGCCGCAATGACGGCACGCGCCGCACCACGCGTTATGACATCGATATGGTGAAGTGCATCTACTGCGGTCTGTGCCAGGAGGCCTGCCCAGTGGACGCCATCGTCGAGGGCCCGAACTTCGAGTTCTCCACCGAGACCCGCGAGGAGCTCTACTACAACAAGGAGAAGCTGCTCGATAACGGCGACCGGTGGGAGCGCGAGATCGCGCGGAACATCGCGCTCGATGCGCCGTATCGGTAAACCGCGATCGTCTTGGTGCCGGTCAAACCGGGCCAGCGAATCATGGTGCACGTTGCAGGGCCCGGGAACGGGCATATCGCGCGCCGGGGCGGCATAAACGCTCTCGGCGCTTGGATTGTGAGAGCGCATAGGGTACTCACCCTAGCGCGAAAATGGCTGCCGGTCCGGGCTGCCGCAACTTTGCGGCCTGCGCTCCGGGACGGCGAGCTAAGGGCTGTGGATCGCACGCAATGGCGCTGACGGCTGGCTTCTTTTATCTCTTCGCGGTGCTTTGCGTTGCCGCGGCGGTCATGGTCATCGTGGCCAAGAACCCCGTGCATGCGGTGCTGTTCCTCATCCTGGCGTTCTTCAACGCCGCCGGCCTCTTCGTGCTGCTCGGCGCGGAGTTCCTGGCGATGCTCTTGATCATCGTCTACGTGGGCGCGGTGGCGGTTCTGTTCCTGTTCGTCGTCATGATGCTCGACGTCGATTTCGCGGAGTTGCGAGCGGGCTTCATCAAGAACGCGCCGGTGGGGCTGCTCGTCGGGGGCATTGTGCTTGCGGAGCTGGTGTTGCTGTTCGTGGGCGGCGGTTTCGGGCTGGGCCTTGCGCAAAACCCCGGCGCGCCGCTGACGGAGCTGGGGCATGAAACGTCGAACACCCAGGCGCTGGGGCTGGTGCTCTACACGCGCTATGTCTTCTTCTTCGAGATTGCGGGACTCGTGCTGCTCGTCGCCATGGTGGGCGCCATCGTGCTGACGCTGCAACACAGGACGGGTGTGCGGCGCCAGTCCATCGCCAAGCAGGTGGCGCGCACGCCGGCGACTGGCCTCGAGATCGTCAAGGTACCGCCGGGCGGGGCTGTCATTCCTGCCGCAGAGGCGCAGAGCTAGCGGCAAGCGGGGGGCATCATGACCATCGGCATCGGACATTATCTGACCGTCGCGGCCTGCCTCTTCACGGTGGGCATGCTCGGCATCTTCCTCAACCGCAAGAACGTGATCGTCATCCTGATGTCGATCGAGCTGATGCTTCTGGCGGTCAACATCAACTTCGTGGCGTTCTCCTATTACCTCGGCGATCTCGTCGGGCAGGTATTCGCCCTATTCAACCTGACGGTCGCCGCAGCGGAGGCCGCCATCGGCCTTGCCATCGTCGTGGTCTACTTCCGCAACCGCGGCTCCATCGCGGTCGAAGACATCAACATGATGAAGGGCTGAGGCTGGATGATCTACTCGGCCATCGTTTTTCTGCCGGCGCTCGGCGGGCTCATCGCGGGGCTGTTCGGCCGCCTCATCGGCGCGCGCCCTTCAGAGCTCATCACAACGGGGCTTTTGCTCGTCTCGTGCGTGCTCTCGTGGATCGTGTTCTGGCGCATCGGGTTCGGCCAGGAAACGGCACACGTCACCATCGAGCGCTGGATCACATCCGGCGAATTGGACATCGGCTGGGCGTTCAAGATCGATACGCTCACGGCCGTGATGTTCGTCGTCGTGACGACGGTCTCGGCGCTCGTGCACGTCTATTCCATCGGCTATATGCACGAAGACGACAGCCGTCCGCGCTTCTTCGCCTATCTCAGCGGCTTCACCTTCGCCATGCTGATGCTGGTGACCGCCGACAACCTCGTACAGATGTTCTTCGGCTGGGAGGGCGTCGGCCTTTTCTCCTACCTGCTGATCGGCTTCTGGTACACGAAGCCCGAAGCGAACGCGGCCGCCATCAAGGCCTTCGTCGTCAACCGCGTGGGTGACTTCGGCTTCCTGCTGGGCATCTTCGGGCTTTTCCTCGTCTTCCGCACCGTCAACCTGCAGCAGCTGTTTGATGCCGCTCCGGGGGTTGCTGGCCAGACGTTCGACTTCCTTGGCTATCAGGTTGACATCCTCACCACCGTGAGCCTCCTGCTGTTCATGGGTGCGATGGGCAAGTCGGCGCAGTTCCTGCTGCACACCTGGCTGCCCGACGCGATGGAGGGCCCGACGCCGGTCTCGGCGCTGATCCACGCGGCGACGATGGTCACCGCCGGTGTGTTCATGGTCGCGCGGCTGTCGCCTATTTTCGAACATGCACCCCATGCGTTGCAGTTCGTGGTGTTGATCGGCGCCGTCACGGCGTTCTTCGCCGCAACCGTCGGCCTGGTGCAGAACGACATCAAGCGCGTCATCGCCTATTCGACGTGCTCGCAGCTCGGCTACATGTTCGTTGCCTGTGGCGTCGGCGCGTACCAAGCGGGTGTGTTCCACCTCTTCACCCACGCCTTCTTCAAGGCGCTGCTGTTCCTTGGCGCCGGATCCGTCATCCACGCGATGCATCACGAGCAGGACATGCGTAAAATGGGTGGCCTGCGTCCGAAGCTGCAATTCACGTGGGCCATGATGCTGATCGGTACGCTGGCGCTGACGGGCGTTGGCATCCCGCACCTCGGCGGCCTTTCCGGTTTCTATTCCAAGGACACCATCATCGAGGCCGCGCACGCCGCGCAAACGCCCGGCAACTATGCGTTCTGGGCACTCGTCATCGCGGCGCTGATGACCTCGTTCTATTCATGGCGGTTGATGTTCATGACGTTCCACGGACGGACGCGCGCCGACGCCCATACATTCGACCACGCACACGAGAGCCCGCCGGTGATGCTGGTGCCGCTCGCGGTGTTGGCGTTCGGCGCTGTTGTTGCGGGGGCGGCGACGCCGTTCTTCGTCGGTGACGTTCAGCACGACTTCTGGGGTAAGGCGATCTTCAACGGCGAGCACAACCACATCCTGCATGCCTTGCACGATGTGCCGGCATGGGTGCCCTGGGCGCCTACCATCGCCATGCTCGCAGGGTTCGGGATCGCGTGGCTCTACTATATAGCCTCGCCGTCGCTGCCTGCGACCACTGCGCGTGCATTCGGCCCGCTCTACCGCTTCCTGCTCAACAAGTGGTACTTTGACGAGCTCTATGACCGCATCTTCGTGCGGCCGACGTTCTGGCTCGCGAACGTTCTCTGGAAGGTTGGCGACATCGGTATCATCAACGGTCTGATCGACGGCACCGCGGCGAGCGTATCCGCCGTGACGAAGCGGGCCGTGCGCATTCAGACGGGCTACATCTACCACTACGCATTCGCCGTACTCGTCGGTGTGGCGCTGCTGGTCACCTACGTCATGTTCATGGGCGGAGTGCGCTGATGGACCTCTCCACCGCTCCGCTGCTGTCGATCGTGATGTTCATGCCGCTGGTCGGCGCGCTCATCATCGGCTTCCTGAACCGTGAGGCGAAGGGCAACGCGCGCTGGGTCGCGCTGTGGACCACCGTCGTCACATTCCTCATCTCCATCCTCATCTGGGCGCGGTTCGATCCGACGAACGCCGGCTTCCAGTTCGTGGAGGAGCGGCCGTGGATGCACGGCATGAGCTTCAAGCTCGGCGTCGACGGCATCTCGATGCTGTTCGTCATCCTGACGACGTTCCTGATGCCGCTCGTCATCATCCAGAGCTGGGGTGCGATTCAGGAGCGCGTGAAGGAGTACATGATCGCGTTCCTCGTGCTGGAGACGCTGATGATCGGCGTCTTCTGCGCGCTCGATCTGGTGCTCTTCTACGTCTTCTTCGAAGGTGGCCTCATCCCGATGTTCCTCATCATCGGCATCTGGGGCGGCAAAGAGCGCATCTACGCCACCTTCAAGTTCTTCCTCTATACGCTGCTCGGCTCGGTGCTGATGCTGCTGGCGCTGCTTTCGATGTATTGGTTCGCCGGCACGACCGACATCCCGACGCTGATGACCACGTCTTTCCCTGCTGACATGCAGTGGTGGCTATGGTTCGCGTTCTTCGCCTCGTTCGCGGTGAAGCTGCCGATGTGGCCGGTGCACACCTGGTTGCCCGATGCGCACGTGCAGGCGCCGACGGGTGGCTCGGTGGTGCTGGCGGCGATCCTGTTGAAGATGGGCGGCTACGGCTTCCTGCGCTTCTCCGTGCCGATGTTCCCCTTGGCGAGCGAGCAGCTGGCGCCGTTCATGTGGACGCTGTCGGTCATCGCCATCATCTACACCTCGCTGGTTGCGCTGGCGCAGACGGACCTCAAGAAGCTGATCGCCTATTCGTCGGTCGCTCACATGGGGTTCGTGACGCTCGGCATCTTCACGTTCACCGCGCAGGGTGTCGAGGGCGCGATCTTCCAGATGCTGTCGCACGGCATCATCTCGGCCGGTCTCTTCCTCTGCGTCGGCGTTCTCTATGATCGCCTGCACACGCACGAGATCGCGGCGTTCGGCGGGCTCGTGAACCGCATGCCAATTTACGCCACGATCTTCATGGTGTTCACGATGGCCAACGTCGGCCTGCCGGGAACTTCAGGATTTATCGGCGAGTTTCTGACGCTGCTGGCTTCGTTCAAGGTGAACACGTGGGTGGCACTGCTCGCCACCAGCGGCGTGATCCTCTCCGCATCCTATGCGCTCTACGTGTACCGCCGCGTGATCTACGGCTCTCTGGTGCAGCCGACGCTGAAGAACATTCAGGATGTCAGCCTCAGGGAGATCGGCATCCTAGCGCCGCTAGTGGCGCTGACGATCTTCTTCGGCCTGCATCCCGCGCCAATCCTGGACGTGACCGCCGTGTCAGTGAAAAAGCTTGTGACCTCTTACGAGACCGCCATTCGTGCAGGCGCGACGGCGCCGGGCTCGACGGAGGGCACTTCCGCACAACCCGCTTCCCCGGTCACCGCGCCGGCGCCTAAGTAAACGGGGCACATGATGGACGAGTTGAAATCTTTCGCGCCCCTTTTGCCCGAGATCGTTCTGGCGCTCGGTGCAATGGGCGTGCTCATGCTCGGCGTCTTCCGTAAGGACGGCGAGCCGGGCGCCGATTACGTGTCGGGCTGGCTGTCGATCCTCGTGCTGGCGCTCTCTGGCGTTTTCGTCGCCACGGGCGATGGGGGCCGCGAGCTGCTCTTCGGCGGCGCGTTCATCGGCGATGCGTTCAGCCGCTTCACCAAAATATTGATCATCGGCGGCGCGGCTTTCGTTCTGCTGATGTCGCTCGATACGCTCGCGCGGGCGAAGCTTCTCACCGCCGAGATCTGCACGCTGATCCTTTTGTCGGGCGTCGGCATGCTGCTCATGGTGTCGGCCGGCAACCTCATCGCGCTGTTCCTGGGCCTCGAGCTGCAGAGCCTCGCTCTTTACGTCGTCGCTGCCATTGACCGTGGGCAGGTGCGCTCGTCGGAGGCAGGCCTGAAGTATTTCGTGCTGGGATCGCTGACGTCCGGCATGCTGCTCTATGGCGCTTCGTTGATTTACGGCTTCACGGGTTCGGTCGACTTTGGGGCTATCGCGTCGGTAGCGCAGGGCCGGCCCGCAGCGGAGAACGTCGGGCTCATCGTTGGGCTCGTGTTCCTGCTCGTTGGGCTTGCTTTCAAGATCGGCGCGGTGCCGTTCCACATGTGGACGCCGGACGTCTATGAAGGCGCGCCGACGCCGGTCACCGCGTTCTTTTCCGCGGCGCCGAAGCTCGCCGCGATGGCGCTGCTGGTGCGTACGCTGCTGCAGGGCTTTCCGGGCGCTGCCATCCAGTGGCAGCAGATCATCGTCTTCATTTCCATCGCTTCGATGCTGCTCGGCGCGTTCGCGGCCATCGGTCAGACGAATATCAAGCGGCTGATGGCCTATTCTTCCATTGGCCACGTGGGATATGCGCTCATCGGTCTGGCGGCCAACACCGAGGTCGGAACGCAGTCGGTGCTGGTTTATCTCGCGATCTATATCGTGATGACGGTCGGCACCTTCGCGTGCATCTTGGCCATGCGCACGCCCGAGGGCCCGGTCGAGGATATCGATTCCCTGTCCGGCTTAGCCAGCACCAACCTCTCAATGGCCTTTGCGCTCGCCATGCTGCTGTTCTCGATGGCGGGTATTCCACCGCTCGCCGGGTTCTTTGCCAAGCTCTACGTTTTCGGGGCGGCGATGGAGGCGGGCATGGTCACGCTGGCAATCATTGGCGTGCTTTCGAGCGTCGTGGGCGCCTACTATTACCTGCGCATCGTCAAGATCATGTTCTTCGATCCGGCGAAGACCGCCTACGTTCCGGTCGAGCGGGGCACTGGTCTCGTGATGGCCCTGGGGGCCGCGTTCGTGCTCTTGTTCGTGGCGCTTCCCGCACCGCTCACCGACGCGGCACTCGCCGCAGCCCGGGCCTTGCATACGTCCTCTACCGCTGCCCTGCCATGACGGATGCACCGCCCGAACTGCCGGAGGGCTGTGCGCACGTTCATATCGAGGCCGTCGATGGTACGAATGCCGAGGCCATGCGCCGCGTGCTCGCGGGTGAGCGTGCGCCGTTATGGATCACGGCCGATCGGCAGGCGGCGGGGAAGGGACGCTCGGGGCGTGCCTGGTCCTCTCAGCCGGGCAATCTCTTCGCGAGCTACATCGCGACGGTAAGCTGCCAGCCAGCGAAAGCCGGGCAGCTTTCGCTGGTGGCGGGCGTTGCCACCTATGATGCGATTGTACGGGCCGGAGCAGCACCTGGGCTGCGGCTGAAGTGGCCCAACGACATCCTGATCGGGCCAGCTAAGACGGGCGGCATCCTGATCGAAAGCACGGTGCGGCCCGGCCAGGCGGGCACCGTCGCCGTCATCGGTGTCGGCCTCAATCTCGTTTCGGCGCCCGAAGATCTCGGGCGGGCCGCGACATTTCTCGCGCAGCATGGAATAGAGCTTTCGCCGCAGGAGGCGTTGTGCTTCCTGGCGCAGACCATGAAAGACTGGATGACAAAGTGGGACAACGGAGCGGGCTTCGTTGAGGTGCGGGAGGCGTGGCTCGAGCGCGCCGGCGCCATCGGAGAGCCCCTTACCGTGAACGCCGGCACGACGCCCGTTTCGGGCCGATTTGCCGGTCTCGACGATAGTGGCGCGCTGCTGCTCGACAGCGCCGACGGCCGCCAGCTCTCCTTCTCGTTCGGCGATGTCTCGCTCGATGCGCAGGGTGACAGAGCATGAGCGACGGTGGCGGCGGCCGCGAGCGCGGCGGCAATGAGCTTGTGTTCGCGGCCCTCGGCGGTCTCGGCGAGATCGGCATGAACGCCTATCTCTACGGCTTCGGCGCCGAGGATCAGCGCCGCTGGCTGATGGTCGATTGTGGCATCACGTTTCCCGAGGGCGAGTTCGACCCAGGTATCGATGTCATTCTTCCGGACGTGCGCTTCATCGAGGAGCGGCGCCAGGATCTAGCGGGCATCGTCATCACGCACGCGCACGAGGACCACATCGGCGCTGTGATCGAGCTGTGGCCGCGCCTGCAGGCACCGGTCTATGCAACCCCGTTCACCGCCGGGATGCTGCGCGCAAAGCTCGCCGAGCACGGCAACGGGCTCAACATCCCGATCAACGTCGTGGCGCTCGATTCACGCTTCAAGGTCGAGCCGTTCGATATCGAGCTGTTCAGCCTTGCGCACTCCATTCCGGAGATGAGCGGGCTCGCCATCCGCACGCCGCTCGGCACGGTGTTCCACACCGGCGATTGGAAACTCGATCCGACGCCCACGATCGGGAACCCGGTTGATGCGGAACGGCTGAAGCGCCTCGGCGACGAGGGCGTTTTAGCTCTCGCCATCGATTCCACCAATGCGTTCCGCGAAGGCACCTCGCCATCGGAAGCGGACGTGGCGCGCTCACTGGGCGAGATCATCGCCAAGGCACCGCAGCGCGTGGCGGTTACGACCTTCTCGTCCAACGTGGCGCGGGTGAAAGCCGTGGCGGAAGCGGCGCAGGCAGCCGGGCGCGAACTCGTCGTTGCCGGGCGTGCATTGCATCGCGTGATCGAGGTGGCCCGGGAAACCGGCTACCTGCCGCAGAGCCTGCGCCACCACGATCAGGATCAGTTCACCTACATCGAGCGCTCGGACATCGTGCTCCTGTGCACCGGCAGCCAAGGCGAGCCGCGTGCCGCGCTTGCCCGCATCGCCGAGGAAGAGCACCCTGACGTGTCGCTCGCCAAGGGCGACATGGTCATCTTTTCCTCGCGCACCATCCCGGGAAACGAGAAGGCGGTCGGCCGGATCCAGAACAACCTTGCCCGCAACGGTTGCGAGGTCGTCACCGACAACGAAGCGCTCGTGCACGTCTCGGGGCATCCGCGGCGCGATGAGCTGCGGCAGATGTACCGCTGGCTGCGCCCGCAGATCGCGGTGCCGATGCACGGGGAGGCGCGACACCTGAAGGCGCAGGCGGAGCTGGCGCGCGAGATGGGCGTGAAGACCGTGTTCACGCTTACCGATGGCGAGATCCTGCGTCTTGCGCCCGACCCGGCCGTGGTCGACGACGCACCGGTCGGGCGCTTGTTCCGCGACGGCCGCCTCCTGGTTCCCGAGGGTGACGGTCCGGTGCGCGAGCGGCGCAAACTCTCCATAGTCGGGGTCGTGGCCGTCAGCCTCTGCCTCTCGCGCAAGGGCTCCGTGATGGCGGACCCGCAAGTCGTCCTCGATGGCGTGCCGGACGAGACCGCCAACGGCGAGGAGATGATCGACGTGGTGCTCGACGCCGTCGATGGCACCCTGCGCTCCATCCCGCAGAAGAACCGCAAGAACCCTGATCTGGTGGGCGAGGCTGTGCGCCGCTCGGTGAGGGCAGCCGTGAACGGGGCTTGGGGCAAGAAGCCCATTTGCCATGTCCTCGTGAACATGATCGATAAGGGCTGAGAAAGCTGCCGTTGCGTGGCGGGCCTCCCGGGGATCAGCGCCCGTGTTTGAGCCCCGCCCTAATGGCCGCCTTCAAACCCCGGGACCCCAACGCAGGCCTGCCCGGCCGACCCACAGTGCAGAGGAAGCACGCATGATCGGACGCCTCAATCACGTTGCCATCGCAGTGAAGGACCTCGCTGCCGCCACCGCCGTCTATCGCGACGCGCTCGGCGCTGAGGTAACCCCGCCGCTACCCCAGCCCGAGCACGGGGTGACGGTCGTCTTCATCACGCTTCCCAACACCAAGATCGAGCTTCTGGAGCCGATGGGCGAAAACTCTCCCATTGCCAAGTTCCTGGAAAAGAGCCCGGACGGCGGCATCCACCACGTCTGCTACGAGGTAGATGACATCCTTGCCGCTCGCGACAAGCTGAAGGCGCAGGGTGCCCGAGTGCTGGGTGACGGCACGCCGAAGATCGGAGCGCACGGCAAGCCGGTTCTGTTCCTGCATCCGAAGGATTTCTGCGGCACGCTCGTTGAGTTGGAGCAGGCCTGAGGCCTGCAACGTGAGGAGAGTGGCATGGACGGCGCGATGGCGGTGGCCATCTACATATTCATCTGGTGGATCGTGCTGTTCGCGGTTCTGCCGTTCGGCGTGCGCACGCAGGAGGAAGAGGGGCACGTGGTGCCCGGCACTATCGAGAGTGCCCCCGCCAAGCCTCGGCTTTTGCGTATTTTCGTGATCAACACGACGGTCGCCACAGTGGTTTTCGCGCTGGTCTACGCAGCGATCAGCTATCGCGTGCTGACGCTAGATAGCTTCCCGTGGTGAGGCGGCGGGGAAGATCGGGCACGGGAAGAACCGCACGGGCTCACAGCGGTAGTTTCCCGCCAACTTAGCCAGACACAAAACGCAAAGAGCAAGGTCCATGGAACCTTGCTCTTGCGCGCTTTGTCGTTTTTTCTTTGCGGAGCTTTCTGGCGCGCATTGCGCGGCAGGCTCTACGCATCCGCCATTTCGAAACCACCTCATCGGGTAGTCACGCTGGCGGCCATCTTCCCTAGACTTGGGCTGTCTGTCGTCTGTCTCGACGACTTATGACCCACCCTCGATGGCAGTACGTTTACTCGACGCGCGGCCATCTGTCACGCGGCTTCATGCGCCGATCGAAAAAAATTTTTTTGGCTGATGGCGTGGGGACTTGCGAGCGCAAACAAGCCCGATCGGGCGCCGCATGGCCACCCTGTCGACCTGGGAAGGTTACCGGGCGCAGGGCGTCGGGAAAATGCCCCCATGCACTACTCGCGAGCGGGATTGCGCGGCGCCCAGTTTAACGCTACCCAGCCGCGCAGTGGGGCTTAACCAGCCCGCAATCTCGGCGCCGGCGTCCGCCGCCGGCCGTCGCGCAACCGCCGGCTTGTCATGCTTCCTACCGACCTTTCCCCGCGTTCATCGCATCGACCGCTGAACGGGCAAAATCACGCCCTGGCCCCAGCCGCTCGGGGGAGAGGCCAATGAGCAAGCGCGCCCTGCCCGTCACCCGCGCAGAGAACTTCCCGGAGTGGTATCAGGCCGCCGTTCGCGATGGCGATATGGCCGAGACCAGTCCCGTGCGTGGCTGCATGGTGATCAAGCCTTGGGGGTGGGGCGTTTGGGAGCGCATCCAGGCGGAACTCGATGCGCGGATCAAAGAGACCGGGCACGACAACTGCTATTTCCCGCTCTTCATCCCGATGAGCTTCATCGCCAAGGAGGCGGAGCACGTCGAGGGGTTCGCCAAGGAGATGGCGGTCGTCACACACCACCGCCTGAAGAACGAGAACGGCCAGCTCGTCGTCGACCCGGCTGCGAAGCTCGAAGAGCCGCTGATCGTGCGGCCGACGTCCGAGACCATTATCGGCGATGCGTTCCAGCGCTGGATCAAGAGCTATCGCGATCTGCCGCTGCTCATCAACCAGTGGGCTAACGTGGTGCGCTGGGAGATGCGCACGCGGCTCTTCCTGCGCACCGCCGAGTTTCTATGGCAGGAGGGGCATACTGCGCACGCCGACCGCGACGACGCGATGGACGAGACGCTGAAGATGCTCGAGGTCTATCGCGAATTCGCCGAGAACGTGCTGGCGCTGCCGGTCGTGGCTGGAGAGAAGCCAGCGAACGAGCGTTTCCCTGGCGCCGACAATACCTATTCCATCGAGGCGATGATGCAGGACGGCAAGGCGCTGCAGGCTGGCACCTCGCATTACCTCGGCACGCACTTCGCGAAGGCGCAGAACATCCAGTTCCAGAGCAAGGAAGGTCAGCTCGAATATTGCCACACAACGAGCTGGGGTGTTTCCACACGCCTCATCGGTGGCGTCATCATGACTCACGGCGACGACGACGGCCTCAGGATGCCGCCGAAGATCGCGCCGCGGCAGATCGTGATCGTGCCGATGCTGCGCGACAAGCCCGAAGACAAAGAGCTGCTCGATTACTGCAGCGGCATCGAGAAAGAATTGAAGGCGCAGGGCATCCGAGTCCTCGTCGATGCCAAGCCGATCAAGTCGGCAGAAAAGCGCTGGAACTGGGTGCGCCGGGGTGCTCCGGTCATCGTAGAGATCGGCGGGCGAGATGCAGCTGGCGGTAATGTCACCTACATGCGCCGCGATGCGCTACGTGACGGTGACAAGATCGTCTCCCACACGGCGCCGCAGGCGGAGTTTATCGCCAACGCGACGGCACTGCTGGATGACATCCAGGCAAAGCTTTTTGCCGAGGCCAAGGCGCGGCTCGATGGCAATATCGTGCGCGGACTAACGTCCTTCGAGGCGCTTGCCGATTACTTCGGCGCGGCGGAGGGCGAGGATGAGGGCGGTGCCTTCAAGGGCTGGGCCGAGGTGGCATGGTCGAAGCCGGAGGGTGAGACGCTGGAGGCGATTGCGGAGCGTCTCAAAGCGCTTAAGCTCACCATCCGAAACGCCCCCCTTAACCAGAAGCCGGTAGAGGGGAAGTGCCTTTTCACCGGAGAGGCCGCCCGCGAATATGTGCTGATCGGGCGCGCGTACTAGGGTAAGTGATGCAGGGCGTCAGCTGGACGACGCAACGGCCGTGAGGGGCTTCGGGGCCTGCCCTTGCGCAACGCAATCTGGCCTGAATGCCCGGGTAGCTCTGCTGCCCTGGCCAGAAAGAGCGAGGGAGTTTCGGGGGGATGACAGCCGCTGCCGCTGACACCAGACCGTTTTCGCCGTTCGAGTGGATGCTGGCGACACGCTACCTGAGAGCGCGGCGCAAAGAAGGCTTCATCTCGGTCATCGCCGGCTTCTCCTTCACCGGCATCATGCTGGGTGTTGCAACGCTCATCATCGTCATGGCGGTGATGAACGGCTTCCGCAACGAGCTGTTCTCCAAGATCCTCGGCCTAAACGGACATATCATCGTCAACAAGATCGGCGGCCCGTTCGAGGACTACGATGCGGTTGCGCAGCGGATCGCTGCCGTTCCCGGCGTCAAGTCGGCGATGCCTCTGATCGAGGGCCAGGTGATGGTTTCCTCCGCGGTGCAGGCGACCGGAGCGCTGGTGCGCGGCATGACGGAGGAGGGCCTGCGCTCGCTGCCGCTCGTTGCCGACAACATCCGTTTCGGATCGCTCGATGGCTTCGGCCAGGGGAGTGGCATCGCGATCGGAACGCGCCTCGCAAATATGCTGCACGTCAATGTCGGCGATACGATCACGCTCGTGTCGCCGCGCGGCGCGCAGACGCCCTTCGGGACGGCGCCACGCACAAAGCCGTATGTGGTCGCGGCCCTGTTCGAGATGGGCATGGCCGAATACGACCGCACCATGGTCTTCATGCCGCTCCTCGAAGCGCAGCGGTATTTCTCGCGCGGACCGGAGGTGGATGCGATCGAGATCGTAGTCGACAATCCGAACGCCATCGACGACTTCGTGCTCGAGGTGAGGCGTGCAGCCGGGCCCGCCAACCACGTGTCCGACTGGCGGGCGCGCAACGAGACCTTCTTCACGGTGCTCGAGGTCGAGCGCAACGTGATGTTCATCATCCTGTCGCTGATTGTGCTCGTTGCTGCGCTCAACATCATCTCGGGCCTGATGATGCTGGTGAAGGACAAGGGACGCGATGTCGCCATATTGCGGACCATGGGGGCAAGCCGCGGGTCGATCATGCGGGTGTTCCTCATCACCGGAGCTTCGATCGGCGTTGTCGGCACGATCGCCGGTCTGATCCTCGGCATCGTCTTCTGCCTCAACATCGAGAGCATCCGCGAGTTCGTCTCGTGGATGACGAGCACGACGCTGTTCGATCCAAACGTCTACTACCTGACGCGGCTGCCCGCCGACATGGAGCCGCGGGAGACGGCGACTATCGTGGGCATGGCGCTTGCGCTTTCCGTGCTAGCTACGCTCTATCCTTCGTGGCGGGCTTCCACGCTCGATCCGGTGGAGGCTCTGCGCTACGAATGAGCGACCCTCGCATGACAATCCTGGCTGAGGAGCTTCTCGCCGCGCGCGAGAACGGCCGACAAGCCACACAGCACGCACAGCCTGTGCTGCGGCTGGACAAGCTCGTGCGCGCGTTTCACCAGGGCGAGCGGCGTATTGCGGTGCTGAACGGCGCGTGCGCGGATATCTATCCGGGGCAGGCGGTGGCGCTCGTCGGCCCGTCAGGTGCCGGCAAGTCGACGTTGCTGCATATCGCCGGTCTACTGGAGACGCCCGATAGCGGGCACGTGATCGTCAGTGGCCGCGATTGCTCCGGCATGGGAGATGCCGACCGTACCCGTGTGCGCCGCGTCGAGATGGGTTTCGTCTATCAGTTCCACCAACTCCTTCCGGAATTCTCCGCGCTCGAGAATGTCGTCATCCCGCAGATGATCCGCGGGCGCTCGCGCCGTCAGGCGTCACAGCGCGCGCGCCAGCTACTCACTACGATGGGGCTTGCCGAGCGCGTCGATCACCGTCCGGCGCAGCTTTCCGGCGGCGAACAGCAGCGCACCGCCATTGCGCGCGCGCTCGCCAACGATCCGCGCCTCATCCTCGCGGACGAGCCCACCGGAAACCTCGATCCGCATACTGCCGAGCACGTGTTTGAGGCGCTCATCCACCTGATCCGGACGACGGGCGTTGCGGCGCTCATTGCCACGCACAACCTCGATCTTGCGCGCCGCATGGATCGCGTTTTGCGCCTTGAAGGCGGTCTTCTAGTAGAAGTGCAGCCGCTCTCGGTACGCTGAGACGCGATCGCAAGGGGATAGAGACCGGAGTGTTAAGCCGCGCACTTGGGGTGTGTGGTTCTATGCCTTAAGTTCATGGGCATGAACGCGCCGACTCGCCAGCCCGCACCCGACCAGCCAGCAAACACACCGCGGGCACGCTTCGTGCACCTCAAGGTGCACTCCGCTTACTCGCTGCTCGAAGGCGCGTTGCCGATCGGCAAGCTGGCGAAGCTAGCGGCAGCCCAGAATTTTCCAGCTCTCGGTCTCACCGATACCAACAATCTCTACGGTGCGCTGGAGTTCTCGGACAAGCTCGCGGACGCGGGCATCCAGCCCATCGTCGGCGTTTCGCTAACGGTCGATTTTGCTGATCGCCGGCACGACGCGACCGAACGCGGCTCGCCGCAAGTGCGGGGCGTCGGTGACGGCAATATCGCGCTGCTGGCCATGAACGAGGCCGGCTACGCCAACCTGATGAAACTCGTCAGCCGGGCTCATCTGGATGCGCCGGACGTTGAAGCGGCGCACACGACGGCCGATGTCGTCGCTGAGCACACCGAAGGCCTGATCGCGCTGACGGGCGGGCCGGACGGGCCCATCGATCGCGCGCTGCGGGAAGGGCAGGCGGCGCTGGCTGGGGCGCGACTCGACCGGATGCTGTCGATGTTCGGCGATCGCCTCTATGTCGAGCTGCAGCGCCATGGCCTGAAGTCCGAGCATGACGTCGAGGCGCTGCTGCTCGACCTCGCCTACGCGAAGAACATTCCTATCGTTGCCACGAACGAAGCGTACTTCGCGACGCCCGACGACTATGAGGCGCACGATGCGCTGCTGTGCATCGCGGCGGGGCGCTACGTTGTCGAGGACGACCGCCGCCGCGTGACGCGCGAGCACGATTTCAAAAGCGCCGAGGCGATGGTGGAGGTTTTTGCCGACCTGCCGGAAGCGCTCGACAACACGATTGAGATCGCCAAGCGCTGCGCGTTCCGCCCCCGCGGGCGCAAGCCCATCCTGCCGCGCTTTGTTGCTGCCGATAGGGATCTGACCCCTGAAGACGTGGCAGCGCTCGAGGCCGAGGAATTGCGCAAGCAGGCGCAGGCAGGCCTGGATGCCCGTCTCGCCTTGGCGCCTATCGCGGAAGGTTTCACGCGGGAAGACTACGACAAGCGCCTTGCCTACGAGCTCGATGTGATCGAGCGCATGAAGTTCCCCGGCTACTTCCTCATCGTGTCAGACTTCATCAAGTGGGCGAAGTTGCAGGGCGTGCCCGTTGGGCCGGGACGTGGTTCGGGCGCAGGCTCGCTCGTTGCGTGGACGCTCACCATCACGGACCTTGATCCGCTGCGGTTCGGCCTGCTGTTCGAGCGCTTTCTCAACCCCGAACGCGTGTCGATGCCGGACTTCGACATCGACTTCTGCCAGGACCGGCGCGATGAGGTGATCCGGTATGTGCAGGACAAATACGGCCACGACCGTGTCGCGCAGATCATCACCCACGGTAAGCTGCAGGCGCGCGCGGTGCTGCGGGACGTGGGCCGGGTATTGCAAATGCCCTACGGGCAGGTGGACCGGCTTTGCAAGCTCGTGCCGAACAATCCGGCCAATCCGGTTACGCTGCCGCAGGCTATAGAAGGCGAGCCGAAGCTTCAGGAAGAGATCGCCAACGATCCGATGGTCGCGCGGCTTGTCGAGATCGCGCAGAAGCTGGAGGGTCTTTACCGTCACGCCTCGACGCACGCTGCGGGCATGGTCATCGGCGACCGGCCGCTCGTCGAGCTCGTGCCGGTAACGCGCGATCCGAAGACGAACTCGCCGGTCACGCAGTTCAACTGGAAGCTCGTGGAGGCGGCCGGGCTGGTAAAGTTCGACTTCCTCGGCCTCAAGACGCTTACCGTTTTGAAGAAGGCAGTGGAGCTGGTGAAGCGCGGACGGGGCATCGACATCGATCTCACCGAGCTGCCGCTCGACGATAAGAAGTCGTACGAGCTGCTGGCGCGGGCCGATACGGTCGGCGTGTTCCAGCTCGAAAGTACCGGCATGCGTGAAAGCTTGAAGCGGCTTAAGCCGGACCGCTTCGAGGACATCATCGCCATGGTGGCGCTCTATCGCCCCGGCCCGATGGACAACATCCCGACCTACATCAACCGCAAGCACGGCGAGGAGCCGGTCGACTGCCTGCACGACATGCTCAAGGGAATCCTCACCGAGACCTACGGCGTGATCATCTACCAGGAGCAGGTCATTCAGATCGCGCAGGTCATGGGCGGCTACTCACTCGGCCAAGCCGACGTGCTGCGTCGCGCCATGGGCAAGAAGGATAAGGCCGAGATGGCGCGCCATCAGGCCAAGTTCGTCGAGGGCGCGGTCGAGCGGGGGGTGTCGAAGAAGGACGCCACCTACATCTTCGAGCTGGTCGATAAGTTCGCCGGCTACGGCTTCAATAAATCGCACGCTGCGGCCTACGCACTCGTCAGCTACCACACGGCCTACATGAAGGCGAACTTCCGCGAGGAATTCCTCGCAGCCTCCATGACGCTCGACATCAGCAACACCGACAAGCTCGCCATGTTCGCGGCGGAGGCACGGCGCAGCGGCATCACCGTGAAGCCGCCATGCGTCAACGCTTCCGAGGTCGATTTCCTTGCCGAGGCGGGCGAGGGCGTGAAGCCCGGTGCGATCCGTTATTCGCTCGCCGCGCTGAAGAATATTGGCGCCGCTGCGGTATCGACCGTCGTGGAGGATCGCAAGGCGAACGGGAAGTTTGCGTCGCTCTCCGATTTCGCCGCGCGCCTCAATCCGAAGGCGCTGAACAAGCGTGCGATCGAAACGCTGGCCGCTGCCGGCGCCTTCGAGGCACTGGAGCCGAACCGCGCGCTCGTCGCCGCCAACGTCGATCAGATCCTCGAGCTGGCGCAGCGCATGGAGCAGGAGAAGGCGGAAGGACAAGCCGACTTCTTCTCGATGGGCGCGGCGCCGGGCGGTGGCGGGGGTGGATCGCCGCAATTGCAGTTGCGCGAGGTGATGGGCTGGACGCCAATGGAGCGGCTGTCGCACGAGTTCGATGCCATCGGATTCTATCTGTCGGGCCATCCGCTCGACCAGTACGAGAAGGCCCTGCAGAAGCTCGGCGTGCGGCGCTACGCCGAGTTCGAGGCACTCACAGAGCGCGGCGCCACGGGCGGGCAGCTCGCGGGCATCGTGATCTCGGCGCGCGAGCGGCGTTCGCAGAAGGGCAACAAGTTCGCCTTCGGCATGTTCTCCGACATGACGGGCCAGTTCGAGGCGGTGATCTTCTCCGACACGCTGGCAGCGAGCCGCCACCTCCTGGAGCCGGGGACCCCGGTGCTGCTCAGCGTTTCCGCCGAGCGCGACGGTGATACCGTGAAGATGCGCGTTGAAGGGCTGCGTTCGCTCGACGAGGCGGTTGCTGCGCTGCAAAGCGGGCTGCGCGTCGTGCTCGACGGCGACGTGATCGGGAACGGGAAGGGCAACGCGCTCGCGCAACTCAAGGCGCGGCTGAAACCTGGCGGCAAGGGCGAGGTGCGCCTGGTTTTGAAGGTGGGTGAGCGTGGGCGGGAGATCGAGTTCATTGCGCCGGGCCGCTATGACGTCTCACCGTTGCAGGCAGGAATCCTCGCCACCGTACCCGGCGTTGTCGAAGTGTTAGAGATCTGACGCCTACGATTGCCTTTGCACAACGTCGATAAAATTTGTGCAAAGGGCTCTCGTCGTGCTCCGCTCAAGCCTTGCCGCCGCTGCGCTGCTCACCCTCTTCGCCGCCGACGCGGCAGCGACCACCTATTGTCCGCGTCCGCTGCACCGGGCCACTCGCCTCATCGTCGTCACCGTGCCGGATATGAAATCCGTGAAGGCGACGCTTCACACCTTCGAGCGCCGCTCGCCGGGCGATGCAACATGGTTCCGCGCCGGGCCGCCCGAACCTGCGGTCGTCGGTAGCGCCGGCATCGGCTGGGCGCAGACATTCAGCCATCTCGCCAAGAAGGACGAGCCGATCAAGACGGAGGGCGATAACCGCACCCCCGCCGGCATCTTCCGTATGTCGGCTCCATTCGGCCTCAAGGTGCGGCCCGTGAAAGGCTTCATGAAGCTGGCGCCGGGCAAGAGCTACTGCGTGCGCGACCCCGCCTCGACCTACTACGGCAAGATCATCGACAAAGCGCTGGTGCGCTCGGCGAAGAGCGAGGACATGGCCACCGTGCCGACGCTGCGCGAGGGCATCTTCGTCGACTATCCTTCCCGCCGTGCGGCCAAGAATGGAAGCTGCCTTTTCCTGCATGTGTGGGAGAACGACGGCACGGGCACCGAGGGGCGCATTGCCGTTGCCGAGGACCGCGTGGGCGTGCTGCAGGACTGGATGGGGCAGGGCTTCACGGCCATCGCCATCGTGACCGAGGAAACCGCGGCGCGGTTCAGCCACTGCCTGCCGATCAATGCCAAGAGCAACAACTACGATCAGCCTGCGATGGCGCCGATGCCCAATCCGCGCAGGGACAAGCAGCAACGTGCCGAGATCGCGCCTGGGCCCGGGCGTGCGGCTGCGCCTTAAACTTCCAATTCACCGCCTGATGCAGGCACGGCCGGCCGGGCTCGGGCCGGCTTATCAGCCGGTCCGCTGGCTAGAGAATGCGGTCGTAGAGACCGAGAGCGATCTCGATCGCGATCAGCGCGATGATGTACCACTCGAGGCGATGGGAGGTGCGCGTTGCAAAGAGATCCGTCAGCGTATCTGCGGTGCCGCGGATAACCTCCAGCTTGCGCGAAATGGCGCGCCCGCGCTGGGTGAGGTCGTATTCCTCCACCAGGCGGGCCCAGAAGCGCTCGAGCTCGGGATGGTCCCACAATACGTCCGGTTTCTCGTCCAGGTCGACGCGGGCAGCGAGCCGCTGCTGGATCATCAGCGCCTCGCCGATTTGCTCCAGCAACTCGCCATGCGCGCTGGATGGCAGGCGCCGGAGCTGTAGTGTCTGCGCGACGGCGTCGATGCGGTCGAAAGCGGCCGCGAGACGCCGCTCGTCGTAGGCGAACGCGACGCTCATGGCGAGGGCCTCGGCCACGAGCAGCAGCCGGTCGGTATCGGCCGATTTGATCACCAGGTCGCCGGAGGGCAGCACCAGGCCATCCTCGGCCTCGCGGATGAGGAGGCGAGCGCCCTCGGCCTCCCGCTCGACGAGCGGGGCGATGATCCGGTCGGCGAGGCCGGAAATGAGCTGCTCCTCATCGACCGGGTTCATGGCGATGAACACGGCAGCGCCGGTTTTGAAGAGCGCAGCGATGCCGTCCCCGCTGGTACGAAAAGCGAGAGGGGAGGTCGAGAAGGCGTCGTCTCGTTCCAGGCCCTTGAGCTCGATGCGCTCGCCAAGCTGCAGGGCGCGGACGTGGATAATGTTGTTGCTCATGCCGCCCGTGTGGGGCCAAACCCCGGATTTTGGACCAAACTTTGGGGTAGCTTGTCATTTCCGGGTCAAGACTCTATAAGCGCGCCATCTCACACGCGAACTTTGCGTTCGGCGGATAAAAAGCCCCGCCCGGCGCTCCGGTGGACACTCTCCTTATAAGAGGGTGCTCTTCTTCAAGGGTTCGCGGAGGATTAACCGGAAAAGGACCACCCATGACGCTTCCCGCGTTCAATATGCGTCAGCTGTTGGAAGCTGGCGTTCACTTCGGCCACCAGTCGCACCGCTGGAACCCCAAGATGGCGCCCTTCATCTTCGGTGCCCGCAACAACATCCACATCATCGATCTCACGCAGACGACGCCGATGCTGCATCAGGCGCTGGTGAAGATCTCCGACACCGTCGCCAGCGGCGGACGCGTGCTGTTCGTCGCGACGAAGCGCCAGGCTTCCGATGCGATTGCTGAGGCCGCCAAGCGCAGTGCCCAGTACTTCATCAACCATCGCTGGTTCGGCGGTACGCTGACGAACTGGAAGACGATCTCTCAGTCTATTCGCCGCCTGCGTCAGCTCGATGACATCCTCGCCGATCCGCAGGGCCGCACCAAGAAAGAGGTGTTGAACCTCACCCGCGAGCGCGACAAGCTCAACCAAGCGCTGGGCGGCATCAAGGACATGGGTGGCACGCCCGACCTTCTATTCGTGATCGACACGAACAAGGAAAGCATTGCCATCCAGGAGGCCCGCAAGCTGGGCATTCCGATCGTTGCCATCGTCGACACCAACTGCGATCCGGACGGCATCGACTTCCCGGTTCCCGGAAACGACGACGCTGGCCGCGCCATCACGCTCTATTGCGATCTCATCGCGCGCGCGGCGCTCGATGGTTTGGAGCGCAGCCAGACGGCAGCCGGCATTGATGTCGGCGCTTCGGAAGCCCCTCCATCCGAGAGCCTGCCCGCCGAGTTCAAGGGCATCGAGGCTGCTCGCGGCGAGCCTGACGACCTGAAGCGCATCACCGGCATTTCGCCGAAGCTCGAGCAGCGCCTCAACGACGCCGGTGTCTTCCACTTCTGGCAGATCGCCGATCTCGACGCCGATCAGGCCGCTGCGCTCGATCGCAAGCTTAAGTTGAAGGGCCAGGTCGAGGCCGACAAGTGGGCCGAGCAAGCTAAGAAGCTGGTGGAATCAGCCGCCGTCTGACGGGCCGGCCGCGCCCGCGGCCGCTCCATCTTCTGCAAACCCGCGGGCGCCATAAGGGCGCCCGCCTAGCTAATGAGCCGATCCATGAGCATTTCCGCGAGTCTCGTTAAAGAACTGCGTGAAAAGACCGGCGCCGGCATGATGGACTGCAAAGCGGCGCTCATCGAGACCAAGGGCGACATCGAGGCGGCCATCGACTGGCTGCGCAAGAAGGGTCTTTCGAAGGCCGCCAAGAAGGCTGGTCGCGTCGCCGCAGAAGGACTTATCGGCGTTTCGACTGCTGGCACCAAAGGCGCAGTCGTCGAGGTGAACTCGGAGACCGACTTCGTTGCGCGCAACGAGCAGTTCCAGGACATGGTGACGAACATCACCTCGCTGGCAGGGTCGGCGAAGGGTGACGTCGCATCGCTTCTTGCGGCTGCCTATCCGGGCAAGTCACACACGGTGGAAGAGCAGGTGAAGGAGCTCATCGCCACCATCGGCGAGAATATGAGCGTGCGCCGGGCGGCTGTGCTCGAGGTTTCCGAGGGCGTTGTAGGCTCGTACGTGCACGGCCAGGTCGCGCCGGGTCTCGGCAAGATCGGTGTGCTCGTGGCGCTCGAATCTGCAGGCAAAAACACCGAGGAGCTCGAAGCCCTCGCTCGGCAGATCGCGATGCATGTTGCTGCAACCAGTCCGGTTGCTCTCGACATCGACGGTGTGCCGGCTGACGTGCTCGAGCGCGAGAAGGCTATCCTCGCCGACAAGAACCAGGGCAAGCCCCCGCAGGTGATCGAGAAGATCGTCGCCAGCGGCATGAAGAGCTATGCCAAAGACAACTGCCTCCTCGATCAGGCGTACATTCACGATCCCTCCAAGAGCGTGTCGCAGGCCGTCAAGGAAGCCGAGGGCAAAGTCGGCGGCGCGGTAAAGCTCGCCGCTTTCGTGCGGTATGGCTTGGGCGAGGGCATCGAGAAGAAGGAAGACGATTTCGCTGCCGAGGTCGCCGCTGCAGCCGGTGGCAACTGAGCCCATCAATCTTTGAGCTAGGGCGCGTCAATGGGCGCGCCCTAGGCGAATCTCCGCCGCGCGGGTTAGTTAGTGCCCGCCGGCCGGCTAGCGCCAAGGGCCGCGCGGCCGCGGTAACGAGGAGGCACTTATGGCAGCGGCACCGACGGCCGAAGCGGGCGCGGCATCCGGGCTCGTCTATAAGCGGCTTCTTTTGAAGCTCTCCGGCGAAGCGCTGATGGGCAAGGCCGGCTTCGGCATCGACATGGATGTCGTTGAGCGCCTCGCGCGGGATATCGCGGAAGCTGTTGCAGCGGGGGCAGAAATTGCCGTCGTCGTCGGAGGCGGAAATATCTTCCGCGGACTTGCCGGCGCTGCAAAGGGCATGGAGCGTGCCACCGCCGACTACATGGGCATGCTGGCGACGGTGATGAATGCGCTCGCGCTCGAGAATGCCCTTGAGCGTGCCAAGGTTCCGGCGCGGGCACTCTCGGCGATACCCATGCCGACCGTGTGCGAGAGCTACGTCCGTCCTAAGGCGCTGCGCCATATGGAAGAAGGGCGCGTCGTCGTATTCGCGGCCGGAACGGGTAACCCCTTTTTCACGACGGATACGGCGGCAACTCTGCGTGCCATCGAAATGGACTGCCAGGCGGTCGCGAAGGCAACGCAGGTGGACGGCGTCTACGACAGCGACCCGCGCAAGAATTCCGACGCCAAGCGCTTCGACCGGCTCGGCTATGCCGAGGTTTTGGCGCGCGATCTGAAGGTGATGGACGGCGCGGCGATCGCGCTTGCTCGCGATAACGGACTTCCGGTAATTGTCTTCTCCATCGAAGAGCCGGGCAACCTCTTGAAAGTTCTGCGCGGCGAGGGCCGCGCGACGGTCATCGAGTGACCGATTTGAGCCGCCGGTATTTCGTCCCGGCGAATGAAACGACCTGAAATGCCGGTGATGGAGCGATCGTCTCGCTTCGGCGTGCCGGCGGGAGGCAGCAATGGCGACATTCGATCTCAACGACATGGAAAAGCGGATGCGCGGCGCGCTCGACGTGCTGAAGCGCGACCTTTCAGGACTGCGCACGGGCCGCGCCAGCTCGCACCTGCTCGACCCAGTCCAGGTCACCGTCTACGGCGCCAAGATGCCGCTCAATCAGGTGGCGACCGTCTCCGTTCCCGAGCCACGCACAATCTCAGTGCAGGTCTGGGACAAGGGGAATGTCTCCGCCGTCGACAAGGCGATTCGGGAGGCGAACCTCGGGCTCAACCCCGTCATCGACGGCACGCTGCTGCGCCTGCCTATCCCGATGCTCACCGCGGACCGGCGCAATGAGCTCGCCAAGCTCGCCCACAAGTATGCCGAGGGCTGCCGCGTGGCGGTACGCAACGTGCGCCGCGAAGGCATGGATCTTCTCAAGAAGCTGGAGAAGGACGGCAAGATCGGCCAGGACGAGCACCACAAGTCGTCCGCCAAGGTGCAGGAGCTCACCGACCGGCTCATCAAGGACATCGACGAGACGCTGGCCGCCAAGGAGGCCGAAATCCACAAGGTGTGAAGCTTTGAGGGTAGCGCCAATTCCGCTATCCTCCGCTGCGCGGCCTTCGCAATGGGCCCTCAAATCGGAAGTCTGTCGCCGGTGACGGAAATCCAGACAAAGCCTGCAGCGAACGAGCGCAATGGCGCTCAGCCGCAGCACATCGCCATCATCATGGACGGCAATGGGCGTTGGGCCAGCGAGCGCGGACTGCCGCGAGCGGTCGGTCACCGCAATGGCGTGGAAGCGGTGCGGCGCACCGTGCGGGCCGCCATCGAGCTCGGTATTCCGTACCTGACGCTGTACAGCTTCTCATCGGAGAACTGGACGCGCCCTGCGGACGAGATCGACGATCTCATGGGGCTGATGAAGCGCTTTATCCGCCGGGATCTTGCGGAGCTGCACCACGCCGGGGTGATGATCCGCGTGATCGGCGAGCGCACGAACGTCGACCCGGAGTTGATGGCTCTCATCGACGAGGCGGTCGAACTGACGCGCAACAACAGCGCGATCACGCTGATCATCGCATTCAACTATGGTGCGCGCGGCGAGATCGCGAAGGCGGCGCGCGCGCTCGCGGCGGAAGTCGCGGCCGGGACGTTGCAAGTCGAGGACATCACGGTGGAGCGCATCAGTGCCGCGCTCGATACCGCGGGTATTCCCGATCCCGATCTGTTGGTACGCACCAGCGGTGAAATGCGCATCTCCAACTTTCTACTCTGGCAGTGCGCCTACACCGAGTTCGTTTTCCTCGACGCCTTTTGGCCGGATTTCGGCCGCGAGCTGCTGGAGGAGGCAATTGCCCGCTTCCGCGCCCGTGACCGCCGCTTCGGCGGCCGCTCGCGCCATTCGGCGATGTGAGGCGCCATGCCCGATAACGCCGCAACCCCGGAGCCGGGGGCGATGCCGCTGATCTCCAGGAACCTGAAACTGCGCATCCTCTCCGGTGCGGTCCTGGCCGCAATTGCCTTCGGGCTTGCCTACGCGGGGGCTGCCGCATTTGCTGTGCTCGTGCTGATCTGCGGGCTCGTCATGTGCTGGGAATGGGGCCGGCTCGTGCGCGGAGCTTCTTTCGATGTCGGATTTTTCGTGCACGCTGCGGCGGTTACGGCGGCCATCGTGCTCGCAGGGGGCGGCTACGCCGCGCCGGCCATTGCCGTGCTCGCCATAGCCGCGATTACGCTCGTTCCGCTCTATATCGGCCGCGGTGCGCGGCTGTCGGCGCTCGGCGTTTTCTATGTAGGGTTGCCGTCCGTCGCGCTTCTCTGGCTGCGCAGCGACGAACCATTCGGCTTCACGGCGGTGCTGTTCATTTTTGCGGTCGTCTGGTCCTCCGATACGGCAGCGTACGCTTCGGGGCGTACCTTCGGGGGCCCCAAGCTCTGGCCGCGTGTGTCGCCCAATAAAACCTGGGCGGGTTTCATCGGTGCGCTGTGTGCGGGTGCAGCGTCGGGCGCCATCTTCGCCATGCTCGAGCCCGCCGCAGATCCCCTCCGCCTCATCCCCGTCGGCGTGGCGCTCGCCTTCGTCGCTCAGGCCGGGGACCTTGCCGAATCGGCTCTGAAGCGACTTTTCGACCTCAAGGACGCCAGCGACCTCATACCTGGCCACGGCGGGTTCATGGACCGCATGGACAGCCTCGTCGCGGCCGCCTCCGTCGCAGGGCTTCTCGCTCTCACCATTGACGCGCACGCGCCTGCGCGCGCGCTGCTGTTCGGCTTCTAGATGCATCCGCAGGACAAAGGCATAGCGCGCAGCGTCTCCGCCGCGTCTCGGCGAGGGGACGGGAAAAGTAAAGTGCTGCATACCCTTACGGTGCTCGGGGCTACTGGTTCGATCGGCAAGAGCACGCTCGATCTCGTGGAGCGCAACCGCGATTCGTTCGAGGTCGTGGCCCTGACGGCACAGACGAATGTCGAAGCGCTTGCGGATGCGGCGCGCCGGACGGGAGCCCGGCTCGCCGTGATCGGCGAAGCATCGCGATACGGTGCGCTCAAAGAGGCGTTGTCCGGCACGGGGATTCGGGCCGAAGCCGGACGCGACGCCGTCGTCGCGGCGGCGGCAGAGCCCGCTGACTGCGTGATGGCGGCGATCGTCGGCGCGGCGGGGCTGGCGCCGACGTTCGAGGCGGCCCGTCAGGGCAGGCGTCTCGCCCTAGCGAACAAGGAGTGCCTCGTCTCGGCTGGCGACGTCTTCATGGCGGCCGTTGCGGATGCGGGAACCGAGCTGTTACCGGTGGATAGCGAGCACTCGGCGGCGCTGCAGGCGCTATCGGGTGCAACGCCCGAAAGCGTCGAGCGCATCACGCTCACGGCGTCGGGGGGACCGTTCCGCACCTGGAGCACCGAGCAGCTCCGGCACGCGACGCCCGAGCAGGCGCTGCGGCACCCCAACTGGGCGATGGGCGCGAAGATCACTGTCGATTCCGCCACCTTGATGAACAAGGGCCTGGAGCTCATCGAGGCCTATCATCTGTTTCCGGTCCGCGCCGAGCAGCTCGCGGCGGTCATCCATCCGCAGTCGATCGTCCACTGCCTCGTTGCCTATAGGGACGGCTCGGTGATCGCGCAGATGGCATGCCCGGATATGCGTACGCCGATCGCGCTGGCGCTTTCCTGGCCCCATCGCATGGACGCGCCGACGCAGCGGCTCGACCTTGCCGCAATCGGCACGCTGTCCTTCGAGGCGCCGGACGAGGTCCGCTTCCCCGCGTTAACCATCGCGCGCGATGCTCTGGCGCGCGGCGGCACGGCACCTGCCATCCTCAGCGCCGCGAACGAAATCGCCGTAGAGGCCTTTCTTGCCCGTAAAATCGGCTTTCTCGATATCGCCCGTAACGTCGCCGACACCCTGGAAGCGGCGGAGGCCGAAGGGCTCATCATCGCCGCCGGAGCGCTGAGCGATGTTCTGGCGGCGGATTCCGCCGGGCGCCGACTGGCACAATCGCTGCTTGGTCGCTATGTCTAGCCGGTCCCTGTAGCCGCAGGGACGGGCTCCGAAATTGCCGCTTTTTGTGCGTATCCTCAACGGATTCGCGCTACCGCCGGGGAGCCGGCGGGGTTCGCGAGAGACAGGAGAACGATGCTGACGCTGGCCAACGTAGCAACCTCGACGCCGGGGGTTCTGATTACGATTGCGCAGTTCCTAGTGGTGCTGACGATCGTGGTCTTCGTCCACGAGTTCGGTCACTTCATCGTCGCGCGCTGGTGCGGCGTGACGGTCAAGACGTTCTCCATCGGCTTCGGCCGCGAGATTTTCGGCTTTACGGACCGCAAGGGAACACGCTGGCGCTTCGCCTGGATCCCGCTCGGCGGCTACGTGAAATTCGTCGACGACGAGAATGCCGCCAGCCAGCCTTCCCCGGATGCACTCGAGCGCATGTCCTCCAGTGAGCGCGCGGGCGCCTTTCAGAACAAGGCGCTATGGCAGCGCGCAGCGGTGGTGGCCGCCGGGCCGCTAGCAAATTTCATTTTGGCTATAGCGGTTTATGCCGCCGTCAACATGGCCTTCGGCGTGCGCACCATCACCCCTGTGGTGGGTGAGGTGAAAGAGGGTATGCCCGCCGCCGTTGCAGGCATCCAGCCCGGCGATGTCATCCGCGGCATCGACGGATGGACGGTTGAAGGCTTCGAGGACGTACAGCGGCTCGTCGGCGTGAATGGCGGGCGGCCGCTCAAGTTCGATATCGAGCGCAACGGCGAGAAGCTCTCTCTCGAGGTAACCCCGGAGGTCCACGAGCAGCCCGACAGCTTCGGCGGCACGTTCCGGCGCGGCCTCATCGGCATCACCCCGTCGAGTGTCGCGGGACTTAAGGATGCCAAGTCCGTCGGTCCCTTTGAGGCGCTGCGCCTCGGCGTGCGCGAAACCTACGCGAACATCGCACATACAATTCAGGGCATTGGCGACATCGTCACTCAGCGGCAGGCGGCCGATCAGATGGGCGGACCCATCCTGATGGCCCAGGTGACCGCCCGTGTGGCGGAGGGGGGAATCGAGCCTCTGCTGCGCTGGATTGCCTTCATCTCGGCGAACATCGGCTTCCTCAATCTGCTACCGATCCCCGTACTGGACGGTGGACATCTTGTTTACTACGCCATCGAAGGCGTTATGCGTCGACCCTTGAGCCGGCGCATGCAGGAAATCGGTTTTCAGATCGGTGTGGCCCTGGTGCTCATGCTCATGGTCTACGTGAATTTGAATGATTTATTGCGGGTATGGCGCGGATGGACGGGGGCAGGCTGAAATCGCGTTCAGTGGCGTAAACTTGCCACTTCCACCGGGGCTTCTGAATCGTTAAGAACACATTTACACAGGGGAGCGCGCCCAAAAGAGAATCAGGCCAAATGTTGGCCCAAGTTCCAGGTGCACGTGTCGACATGCGGTAACGATCTCCGAAGCCGACGGGATCGCTACCGAGGGGGAATTCGGCAATAATGAGGGCATAGCCTCGAATGCCTTTGGTCCGCACCATTGCGTTTAGCGTCCGTCGCCTTGTCCTGTTCGTGGCGATGGCCGCATCGGGGTTTATGTGCGCCGGTGGCGCACTTTATCCCGCGCCCGCCTATGCCCAGGGCGCAACAATCCAGGCCATCACGGTCCATGGTAACAAGCGCGTCGAGCCCGAGACGGTGCGCTCCTATCTCCAATTCTCGACCGGCAGCGCCTACGACCCGGCGAAGATCGACGCGTCGATCAAGGCGCTGTTCGGCACCGGCCTGTTCTCTGACGTGCGCATCGATCGCTCGGGCGCGGACATCATCGTCACCGTCGTCGAGAACCCGGTCATCAATCAGGTTGCCTTTGAAGGTAACAGCGAGGTCGATACCGAGACCCTGCGCAACGAAGTGCAGCTGAAGCCGCGCTCCGTGTTCACCCGGGCCCGCGTTCAGGCCGACGTGCAGCGCGTTCTCGACGTCTACCGCCGCCAGGGCCGCTATGCCGCGACGGTCGAGCCCAAGATCATCGAGCTCGAACAGGATCGCGTGAACCTCGTGTTCGAAATTGCCGAGGGCAATGCCACGAAGGTCAAGGGCATCCACTTCGTCGGTAACAAAGCATTCTCGGACAGCCAGCTCCGCGACGTGATCTCCACGACGGAGAAGGGCTGGTTCGACTTTCTCAAGGGTACGGCGATCTACGATCCCGACCGCATGAACCTCGATCGCGAGCTGCTGCGCCAGTACTACCTGAAGAACGGCTATGCCGACGTGCAGGTGACGGCTGCGAACGCAGAGCTCGATCGCGACGGCTCCGGCTTCTTCCTCACCTATTCGATCGAAGAGGGCGAGCCCTACGATTTCGGCACCATCAATGTCGAGAGCACGGTTGCCTCGATCGACGCCGCCAAATTCAAAGGCGAGGTGCTGACGGAAGATGGCGACACCTATAACGCACAGCTCATCGACAAATCGGTCGAGGCGCTCACGGGTGCCGTTTCGAAGGATGGCTACGCCTTCGCCCGTGTGCGTCCGCAAGCCGTGCCGGACCCGGTCACGCGTAAGATCTCGCTCAACTACGTCATCGAGGAAGGCCCTCGCGTTTACATCGAGCGCATCAACGTTTCGGGTAACACGCGCACCAAGGACTACGTGATCCGTCGCGAGTTCAAGGTGGCCGAAGGTGACGCTTACAATCCGCTGATGGTCGATCAGGCCAAGAAGCGCCTGACCAACCTCGGTCTCTTCAAAGCCGTTGAAGTGAAGCGCCGTCCGGGCAGCTCACAGGACCGCGTCGTGCTCGACGTGGAGCTGGTGGAACAGTCGACGGGTGAGCTTTCCTTCGGCGCCGGTTATTCGACGGCTGAAGGCGTGATCGGCGATGTCAGCATCACCGAGCGTAACCTGATGGGTAACGGTCAGTTCCTGCGCCTGCAGCTGTCCGGCTCCATGGAGCGCCTGCAGGTCAACCTCAGCTTTACCGAGCCGCGCTTCCTCGACCGTAACCTCGCGGCTGGCTTCGACCTCTTCCACAAGGAAGTCGATCAGAGTCGGCAGTCGGGCTTCGAGAGCCGCCGGACGGGCGGCAGTCTTCGCCTGGGCTTCCCGATCTCCGAAAAGCTCTGGATGCAGACGTCCTACACGGCTTCGCGGGATTCGATCTTCAACGTGAGTGATTACTCTTCGCAAGCCATTCGGCAGGCAGAGGGAACGTCGTACACGTCGATGGTCGGTACGACTCTCACCTACGATCTGCGCAACGACCCGCGCAATCCGACGAAGGGCCTCTGGTTCCAGACGGGCGCTGATTTCGCCGGTCTCGGCGGTGACGTGCAGTACGTCAGCTTTGCGGCGGAAGCACGTGGCTACTACCCGATCACTGACAACATCACGTTCGTTGCGCGCGCTGTTGGCGGCTCTATTTCCGGCTGGGGTGGTGAAGACGTTCGCCTCATCGACCTGTTCTTCAAGGGTGGTGAGACGGTGCGTGGTTTCGACCGCGCCGGTTACGGTCCGCGCGACCTGAACACCGGCGACGCTCTGGGCGGCCAGTACTACTGGGCGACGACGGCCGAAGTTCGCTTCCCGATCCCGTTCATTCCGGATGATCTCGGTATTTCCGGTGCCGTATTTGCCGACGCCGGCTCTCTTTGGGGAGCGAGCATCGGTGACACTCAGCAGGCGTGCGGTGCGGCTGCGATCAAACCAGGCACCAATACGTACGACAAAGTCTGCCTAGCCGACAGCAGCGGTGTCCGCTCCTCCGTCGGTGCGAGCTTGATGTGGCAGTCGCCGGTTGGTCCGATCCGCATGGACTTCGCCAAGGTGCTCTCCAAGCAGAGCTACGACGACGAGCAATTCTTCCGCTTCGGCGCGGCGACGAAGTTCTGATTTTCCGCCCGTACGGTGCTAATAAGACCGCCGAGAGCGGGGCTTTGCCCTGCCTCGGCGTCCTTGCTTCTATTTGAAGGAGCGTCGCCCCTTTAGGCGGCGGGTGACAGCATGGAGCATCCCGGATTCTTCGAGCGGGCCGGACCGTTCAGCCTTGCGGAAATTGCCAAGGCGACAGGTTCGGAGCTGGCGCCCGGGGTTCCTGCTCACACGATGATCGAGGATGTGCGCACGCTCACCGATGCGGGGCCGCGGAACATTTCCTTCTTCAACAACCGCAAATATGCCGGTCAGCTCAAAGGTACTCGTGCTGGTGCCTGCCTGGTGCTTCCGGCGCTCGCGGACCGTGTGCCCGATACCACGGGCAAGCTGCTCACGGCTGACCCCTACCGCGGCTTCGCCCAGGCGTTGACGCTGTTCTATCCGGACTCACGCTTCTCACAGGTGTCCGCCGCTGAAGCCGCTGAGGCTGTGGCCGGACCCATCCATCCAACAGCGGAGCTGGAAGAGGGTGTGATCGTCGAGCCCGGGGCGGTCGTCGGGCCTGAGGCGCGTATCGGTCGGGGCACTCGCATCGCGGCGGGCGCGGTGATCGGCTACCGCGTCTGCATAGGCAGGGAGGGCTATATCGGGCCGTCCGCCAGCATTCTCCACGCCCTCATCGGCGACCGGGTGATCATCCACGGCGGAGTGCGCATCGGTCAGGATGGCTTCGGTTTCGCCATGGGTCCCTCCGGGCACTTCAAGGTGCCGCAGATCGGCCGTGTGGTGATCCAGGACGAGGTGGAAATAGGGGCCAATACAACAATCGATAGAGGGGCTCTTAAGGACACCGTTATCGGGGAAGGCACGAAAATTGATAATCTCGTGCAGATCGGGCACAACGTCGTCGTCGGGCGCCATTGCGTAATCGTGGCCCATGTCGGCATCTCCGGCTCCACGGAGCTTGGGGATTTCGTCGTCATGGGCGGCCAGTCGGGCACCGTCGGCCATATCAAGATCGGCTCGGGGGCTCAGGTCGCCGGGGCGAGCCATCCGGCCAAGGATGTACCCGCGGGCGCGAAGGTCGGCGGTACGCCAGCCAGGCCGCTAACCCAGTGGGCACGCGAGCTGGCGCACATCTCCCGTTTGGTCCGGCGCGGTGACAAAGGTGGAACCGGTGGGACTGGCGAAGCGTAGCTGAAGCGAAGCCATGCGCGGCGCGGCGCTGCAGTATGAGGTCGAAGAGAATGAACGATATGACTGATTCCACGGCGACGACGGCACTCGCCACAGCCGATATCATGCGGGTGCTGAAGCTGCTGCCGCACCGCTACCCGTTCCTGATGCTGGACCGCATCTACGACATGGACGGCGACAAGAGCTGTGTCGGCGTCAAGAACGTCACCATCAACGAGCCGTTCTTCCAGGGGCACTTTCCGCAGTATCCGGTGATGCCGGGCGTGCTCATCATCGAAGGGCTTGCGCAGACCGCCGGGGCGCTGTGCGTGCACAGTCTCGGTGAGGATTACGTCGCCGAACTCGTCTACTTCATGGGCATCGATCGTGCGAAGTTCCGCAAGCCTGTGCTGCCGGGCGATCAGATCCACTACCACGTGAAGAAGATCCGCAACCGCGGACGCGTCTGGCGGTTCTTCGGAGAAGCCAAGGTCGACGGCAAGACGGTTGCCGAAGCCGAGGTGAGCGCCATGCTCGCCGACACCGCTGAAGCGCGCGCGTTTGCGGCAGGCAAGCATGGATGATGTTGCCGCTCACCCGACGGCGGTGATCGAATCCGGGGCCAAACTCGGCGCCGGTGTGAAGGTCGGTCCGTACTGCGTGATCGGTCCGGAGGTTACGCTAGATGACGGCGTGGAGCTGATGAGCCACGTCGTCGTGACGGGCCGCACGCACGTCGGCCCGCGCACGCGCATCTTTCCGTTCGCGTCGATCGGCCATCAGCCGCAGGATCTCAAATACCGCGGCGAGGCTTCGACGCTTTCCATCGGGGCAGACTGCATGATCCGGGAGGGCGTGACGCTCAACCCGGGAACGGAGGGCGGGGGGCTTTCCACCACCATCGGCGATCGCTGCGCGTTTCTCGCCAACTCGCACGTGGGCCACGATTGCCACGTCGGCAACAACGTCGTCTTTTCCAACAACGTCATGCTCGCGGGACACTGCATCGTGGGTGACTTCGCGATCCTCGGCGGTGGCGCGGCCGTGATCCAGTTCGCGCGGGTCGGTGCGCACTCGTTCCTCGGGGGGATGTCGGGGCTCGAGAACGATCTCATTCCCTACGGCATGGCGCTCGGAAACCGCGCGCACCTTTCGGGCCTCAACATTGTCGGCCTGCAGCGCCGCGGCTTCTCGCGCGAGGACATCCACAACCTGCGCCGCGCCTACCGGGCGCTGTTCGCCGCGGAAGGAACGCTCGCGGAGCGTACGGAGGATGTCGCCAAGGAGTTCGCGGGGCAGCCGATCGTCGAGGAGATCATTGCTTTCATCCGTGCCGGCGGTAAGCGCAGCCTGTGCACGCCGAAAGACACCTCCGGGGACTGACAGGAATGTCGCCCGCGCCGCGTATTGTCGGCATCCTGGCGGGAGCCGGCAGCCTGCCGCGCGAAATCGCCGAGCATGTGCGGGCGGCCGGCGAAGCACTTCACATCGTGTCGATCGCCAGCGAGGGCGATCGCGATCTTAGTGACTTTCCGTTGACGCGCGTGGGCTGGGCGCAGATCGGCGGGATGCTGCGTGCTTTGCGGCGCGCGGGCGTTACGGATCTCGTTATCGTCGGCGCGGTGCGCCGGCCGGATATTTCCTCGCTCAAGCCCGATCTCGGCTTCTTCCTCAACCTGCCGGCGATATTTCGCATTTTGCGCTCGGCTGGCGACGACAACCTGCTGAGCCGGATCGTCCGCTTCTTCGAAGAGAAGGGCTTCAGGGTCGTATCGCCGGTGGCGGTGATGCCCTCGCTCACCGTGCACGGGGGCGCGATGGGTGCATGGCGTGCCAACCCGGACGATATGCGGGACATCGCCCTCGGCTTCGAGGTGGTACGCGCTTTGGGTCCGTTCGACATCGGTCAGGCCGTTGTCGTAGCGAATGGGCGCATCGAAGCAATCGAAGGCGCGGAAAACACCGATGCGATGCTGGTGCGTCTGGTGGAACGCCGCGCATCGGCTTCCTACGGCACGGAGCCAACTGTGCAGCGACGCGGTGTGCTCGTGAAGCGTCCGAAGCCACGCCAGGAGATGCGTGTCGATCTGCCGGCCATTGGGCCCGATACCGTTACACGTGCCTTGGAGGCGCACTTGCGTGGCGTTGCCGTGCTCGCCAGGGGTGCAATCGCGCTCGAACGGGCGGAGATGGTGCGCCGTGCCGATGATGCTGGCATCTTCATCGAAGGTGTCGCCGACGGTGAGGTCACGGCGGGGGCACCGGGGGCTTTTACGGTCGTCCCGTTTGCAGATGCCGGCAACCGCAAGGCGAACGCACAGCAGCGGGCCGACGTCCAAAAGGGTACCGCCGTGCTTGCGGTGCTGCGCCCCTACTATCAAAGCGCAGGTGCGGTGATCGACCATGGGCACGTGCTTGCCGTCGAGTGCGGAGAGGGGGCGGATGCGCTTATTGCCCGCGCGAGCCGGCTGCGCCAATGGGGCCGCCGTTCGCGCGGCCACCGCTCGGCGGTGGCGGTCATCGCCGTTTCGTCGGCCGATGCGATAGGTGGCATCATCGAAGCTGCTGCGGCTGCAAATCTTGCCGGGCTCGCGCTGATGGGCACTACGGCCGAGAGCGTGGAAGCGCATGGAAAAGATGCAGCGCGCCGTGGGCTTTTCCTGCTGGCCGCAGATGGTGAGGTAGCCGACGATGGGTATCGCGGAGTTGCACCATGAGCCTTAGTGACCGCGCGGCAGCGGCGCGCCCTCATTCTTCGGGCAGGATCGGGCGTGGGGGACTAACCGCGGGGCGGGACGATCTGCGCGTCTTTCTCGTGGCCGGCGAGCATTCCGGTGATGCCCTTGGCGGCAAGCTGATGGCGGCGATAACGGCGCGCTGCAAGGGGCGCGTACATTACCTCGGCGTTGGCGGTGAAACGATGGAGCGCGAGGGGCTGACCTCGCAGTTTCCGCTCACGGACGTTGCCGTCATGGGACCGCTTTCGATCCTCAAAAGTCTGCCGCGGATCGTTTCGCGCGTTTACCGCACCGTTGATGCCGCCGTTGCCGCGCAGCCGGATGCGGTGGTCATCATCGATGCGCCGGAGTTCACCCATCCGATCGCCAAGCGTATCCGCAAGCGTGCACCCTCGATCCCGATCGTCGATTATGTCTCGCCCAGCGTGTGGGCGTGGCGCCCGGGCCGGGCAAAGAAGATGCGGCCATACGTCGATCACGTGATGGCATTGCTGCCATTCGAGCCGGCGGCGCACGAGCGTCTCGGCGGTCCGCCGTGCACCTATGTCGGGCATCCGCTCATCGAGAAGCTCGACTGGATGCAGGATCTCGACGCGTCTTCTCTTGCCCGTCATCTGCAACTCGACCCCGCGCGCCCTGTGCTCGTCGTTCTCCCGGGCAGTCGGACCTCGGAGGTCTCGCGCCTGATGGAGCCTTTCGGCGCCGCCATCGAACTACTGCACGCCCGGCGTCTGCATCCGCAGGTGATCATACCGGCCGTGCCACACGTGCGCGGATTGATCGAGGCGGGCATGCGCTCATGGAGCGAGAAGGCTCACATCGTCGAGGGCGAGACTGATAAATTCCGCGCTTTCAAGCTGGCGCATGCGGCGCTCGCTGCATCGGGGACGGTGACACTGGAGCTGGCGCTCGCCGGAACGCCGATGGTCGTCGCCTATAAGGTCGATGCGGTGGCCGCGCGCCTGCGCTTCCTGCTCAACGTGCCATCAGTCGTGCTGGCCAATCTGGTGCTGGAAGAGAACGCATTCCCCGAATACCTGCAGGAGGAATGCACGCCGGGACATCTTGCCGATGCGCTCCAGCCGCTGCTGCGCGATACGCCGGAAAGCCGCGCGCAGCTTGCAGCACTTGCACGGGTTCCGCACCGGATGCAGCTCGACGGCGGGACACCGAGCGATGCCGCCGCGGAGATCGTGCTGGATTACGCCACACGCGGCCGGCGCAGGGATTGAGCGTACGGAGCTATCCGTCAAGTGCCGCTATGGCGAGCCGGGCCACGGTGAGGTCTATCTCGGCGCCCTGTTGCTCGCCATCATCAAGGTACCAGGCCGCGGACAGTCCGCACCAGGCGATGATCCATTGCAACATGCGGTCGCGTTCGATGTGGGCGATCTGTGTGACGATGGAAAGTCGCTGCGCAAAGCGGTCGGGCAGTGTGGCGACAGGCGAGGACGGATCGTCGAGATCGGGATTGGAGAAGATGTTGGCGTAGTCGAAGCCGCGCTCGCCCCACACGCCGACGGCGTCGATGGCCAGCCATCTCCGGGAGCCGAAATCGAGCACGTTGCCGTGGTGCAGGTCGCCATGGAGTGGAATGGACGCCCGCGGGTGGTCCATCAGAAAACGCGCGACCTCGGCGCAGCGGCGCATCGTGTCACCATAGCGGTCCGAGGCGGGCCACAAGGCACGGAAGCGAACGTCGAGGGGCTCGAGATCGCGCGGTGGAGGCTCTGTACGCGCCGCGTGCAGTTTTACAGCCGTATCGCAGAGGATGCGGCACGCGGCATCATCTTCGCCGTTGCGTGACATGGTCGCGAGGCAGCGCGTTCCTTCGGCGCGCTCCATGAGCAAGACGCCGTCGTCGTGCTCGAGCACGCGGGCAGCACCGCTGCCGTTCCACCATTGCATGAGCGTGGTGCCGCTGCGCTCCTCCTCCGGCAGAGATACGCGCAGCATTGCGGCTTGGCCGCGGTAGCGCACACGGAGCAGCCGGCTTGAGCGGCGCGCGATCGGCGTGCCTTCGGCGACGAGGTGCCAACGCTCGAGGTAGGGAGCGAAGGCTCTCATGTGCGGCTCGGGAAACGGGAACGGCCGGCGGATTGATCCCCCGGCCGGTAGCAGCGCCCGAACGCCTTATCGGCTTTACACAAAGGGGTTTCCGCTCACTCAGCTCCGCTCGCTGAACGGGACGTAGGCGCGCTCGGGCTCGCCCATGTAAAGCTGGCGCGGGCGTCCGATGCGCTGCTCCGGATCCTCGATCATTTCCTTCCACTGGGCGATCCAGCCGACCGTGCGGGCAATGGCGAACAGCACCGTGAACATCGACACGGGAAAGCCGAGCGCGCGCAGCGTGATGCCGGAGTAGAAGTCGATATTGGGATAGAGCTTCTTCTCGATGAAGTACTCGTCCTGCAGGGCGATGCGCTCCAGCTCCAACGCCACCTTGAGCAGGGGATCGTTGCGGATGCCGAGTGCATCCAGAACCTCGTGGCAGGTCTTCTGCATCACCTTCGCGCGCGGGTCGTAGTTTTTGTAGACGCGGTGACCGAAGCCCATCAGGCGGAAGCCGGAGTTCTTGTCCTTCGCCTTGGCGATGTACTCGGGGATGCGATCGACGCTACCGATCTCGGTGAGCATGTTCAGTGCGGCCTCGTTGGCGCCGCCGTGTGCGGGGCCCCACAGGCAGGCAATGCCGGCGGCGATGCACGCGAACGGATTGGCCCCTGAAGAGCCGGCGAGCCGAACGGTGGAGGTCGAAGCATTCTGCTCGTGATCGGCGTGCAGGATGAAAATGCGATCGAGCGCGCGTGTCAGCACCGGGTTCGCCACATACGGCTCGCAAGGAATGGCAAAGCACATCTGCAGGAAGTTGGTGGTGAAGTCGAGGTCGTTGCGCGGATAGATGAACGGCTGGCCGATCGAATACTTGTAAGCCATCGAGGCGATCGTCGGCATCTTACCGATCATGCGATGGGAGGCGATTGCCCGCTGCATCGGATCGTTGATGTCGGTGGAGTCGTGATAGAACGACGACAGTGCGCCGACGGTGCCCACCATCACAGCCATCGGGTGTGCGTCGCGGCGGAAGCCGGTGAAGAAGCGCGTCATCTGCTCATGCAGCATCGTGTGCCGCATGATGGTGGTGCGGAACCCTTCGTACTGCTCTTTGGTCGGCAGTTCGCCGTGCAGTAGCAGATAGCAGACTTCCAGGAAGGTCGACTGTTCGGCGAGTTGATCGATTGGATAGCCGCGATAGAGAAGCACGCCGGCGTCACCGTCGATGTAGGTGATGCGGGACATGCAATTGGCTGTCGAGGTGAAGCCGGGGTCGTATGTGAAGCACCCAGTGTCGCGATAAAGCTTGCCGACGTCGATGACGTCCGGCCCAAACGTGCCGCTACGTACCGGCAACTTCGTCGACTTGTTCCCGAGCGTCAGTTCGGCTGCGACTTCGTCGGCGGGCCCTTTGTCGTGAACATTCATGGCGGAGTTTCCTGTAGTACCGGCAGTGAAAAATTTGCGGACGACCGCGCTCTCTGACGAGTTCTGGTCAGTAGTCCCCTGGCGTAAGCTGCGAACGGTTCGGCTTGGCGGCGGATGCTGCCCTTACCTGCTCTGCCCACAAATACACTGCTTTTGCAGCGCAACATACTTTGCCGCGAGACCGGTGCCGGTGCAATGCCATTTGCAAAATTTGCGTTTTAGCGCCTACAGGCGCGGGTTCTAGGCAAGCCGCATATCAATGCGTAGCCTGAGTGAACCGCGATCCAGGCAGGCTTCTACAGGGCGAGATTAAGAAGATATTTGCTTTGGGCCTGTGACCGAGCTGTCGGCGATCTCTGCCGTGAAGAGAATGACCGGTTGAAATACGCTGACGTTCATCATGGGACGAAGGTGGACGCCCGTTTCCGTGCCGAATGAAGTTGCCCGGGCTGAGCGGCGCAGAGGGAAGGCTCACGTCGTCACTCTCGTCCCCTCTTTTAGGCTCCTCCTACGGCATCGCGGATCCGCGGCAGCGCCTCATCGCGCCCCAGCACGGCAAGGACGTCGAAAACGGGCGGAGACACGGCTTTGCCGGTCAGCGCTGCACGCAGAGGCTGGGCGACCTTCCCCAGCTTGGATCCGGTTGCCTCGGCATAGCCTCTCACGATCTCTTCGAGCGCAGAGGCAGACCAGCGGGGCGCCTCTTCGAAGCGCGGCAGCAACTCGGCGAGGTGACGCTTGCCGTCGGCGTCGAGCAGCTTTCGCGCCTTCTCGTCGAGCGGTAGAGGTCGATCAGCGAAGAGGAACGCTGCACCGTGGATCAACTCGATGAGCGTCTTAGCGCGCTCCTTGAGGCCCGGCATGGCGATGAGGAGCTTGGCGCGCATGTCGGCGTCGAGGCGCTCGGCGATGGCGTTACCTTCAGGAATATGGGGTAGCATATCCTCGACACGCTGCAAGAGTTCCTGGTCCGACGTGTTGCGGATGTAGTGCCCGTTGAGATCTTCCAGCTTGGCGAAATCGAAGCGCGCCGCGGAACGGTTGATATCCTTGAGATCAAACCAGTCGAGCATCTGCGACGTCGACATGATCTCGTCGTTGCCGTGGCTCCAGCCGAGGCGCACGAGATAGTTCCGCAGAGCGGCGGGCAGATAGCCCATCTCCTTGTAGGCTTCGACCCCGAGTGCACCATGGCGTTTCGAAAGCTTGGCGCCGTCGGGTCCGTGGATCAGCGGCACGTGCGCGAATTGCGGCACTTCCCAGCCCATGGCCTCGTAGATCTGAGTCTGACGCGCAGCATTCGTCAGATGGTCGACGCCACGAATGATATGCGAGATGTGCATGTCGTGATCATCGACCACGACGGCGAGATTGTAGGTCGGATTGCCGTCCGAGCGCAGGATGATGAGGTCGTCCAGCTCCTTGTTGGCGAAGACGACGCGCCCCTGCACGAGATCGTCGACGACGGTCTCGCCCTCCCGCGGCGCCTTGAGGCGGATCGCGTAGGGTGCGTCAGCGGGTGCCTCGGCGGGGTTGCGGTCGCGCCACGGTGAGCGGATCGTCAGCGGGCGCTTCTCGGCCTGCGCTTCCTCGCGCATGCGGTCGAGCTCGGCGGGCGTCAGCCAGCAGCGGTAGGCGTGGCCGTTGGCCAGCAGCTCTTCCGCCACCTGGCGATGGCGCTGGGCGCGGGCGAACTGGGAAACGACGTCTTCATCCCACTCCAGCTCCAGCCACTTCAGACCGTCGAGAATGGCGGAAACGGCGGCGGGATTGTTGCGCTCGCGGTCCGTATCCTCGATGCGCAGCAGCATTTTACCGCCGCGGCCACGGGCATAGAGCCAGTTGAACAGGGCCGTTCGGGCGCCGCCGATATGGAGGTATCCGGTGGGGGATGGGGCAAAGCGCACGATCGGCGCCCGCGCGCTGCGTGTCGTCTCGGTCATCTTTTTATCGATTGCCGTTGGGATGCGGGGTGCTTTTAAGCGATGTAGCATGCTTAGACGGGGCGGGTAAGGGGCACCGGGGGAGTTGTGATGCAAACGGTGGCCGGTGCGGGAGGTGGCGGCATTTTTGCCGCGCTCGTGCGTCGGCTCGAGGCAGAGCAGGAGCGCTGGTTCTACTGGCTGCCCGTACTGATTGGCTGCGGGATCGGGCTCTATTTCGCACTGCCATCGGAACCCTACACCGTGGCTGCGCTGGCGCCTGCCGTGTGCATACTTTCCTGGCGGGCTGCCGTCGGACGGCCCAACTCCATTGTGGCCGGAATATTGATCGCGGCGTCTCTCGCCGCAGCGCTCGGCTTTGCGCTCGCAAAGCTGCGGGTGGAATTCGTGCGTGCGCCGGTTCTCACCAAACAGCTCAACGCCGCCGACGTTCGCGGATGGGTGGAACTCGTGGAGCCGCGCCCGCAACGGGGCCAGCGGCTCACGCTGCGCGTTGCGTCGATCGCCTCGCTTGCCACCGATGTGACGCCCGTGCGGGTTCGCATCACGACCGCGCGCGCGGTGCCTGACCTCGCGCCAGGTTCTTTCGTGCGGCTGCGCGCGACACTCATGCCGCCGTCGCCGCCCGCTCTTCCGGGCGACTATGACTTCGGCCGCCAGGCTTGGTTCCGCAGCCTCGGCGCGGTGGGCTACACGCTGTCGCGTCCGCTGATCGAGGATGCGGCGCAGGAGGCGCCACCGCTCGATCTTCGTCTATGGGCGAAGGTGGAGCGCGTGCGTCAGGAGATCGGCGCGCGCATCGCTGCTGCGCTGCCGGGAGAGCGGGGCGCCATCGCCACCGCTTTGATCACCGGCGAGCGCGGGGGCATTTCGGACGCAACGAACGATGCGTTCCGCGATTCCGGCATCGTCCATATTCTGTCGATCTCCGGTTTCCACATGGCGATCATGGCGGGTGCTGTGTTTTTCAGCGTACGTTTTTTCCTTGCGCTCTTTCCCGCGATAGCGCTGCGCTACCCCATCAAGAAATGGGCCGCGGCTGCGGCGATCGCGGGGGCAATCTGCTACCTGCTGATATCGGGCGGCGCGTTCGCCACCGTTCGCTCGGCCATCATGGTAACGATCATGTTTTTCGCCGTCCTGCTCGACCGGCCGGCGCTCGCGCTGCGCAATGTCGTGCTCACGGCGGCGATCATTCTTGTCCTCTATCCCGAGAGCCTTCTGGACGTCGGTTTTCAAATGTCCTTTGCGGCGGTGCTTGCGCTCGTGAGCATCTATGAAGCACTGCGGGCACGTTCCGGCTGGCTCACGGTGATGCGGCACCCGGGGATGCGCGTGGCGATTTTCTTCGGCGGGATCGTGTTATCGACGCTCATTGCAAGCGCGGCAGTCGCACCTTTCTCCGCCTATCATTTTCATAAGAGCCAGCAGTACGCGGTGCTCGCGAACCTCATTGCGCTTCCGGTTTGCAACATTCTGGTGATGCCAGCGGCGCTTGCTGCGCTCGTCGTGATGCCGCTGGGACTCGAGGTGATCCCGCTCTACGTGATGGGCTGGGGCATCGAAGCGATGGTGTGGATCGCTTTGCGCGTCGCTCACCTGCCCGGGGCCGTTATCAACGTGCCTGCGATGCCCACCGCCGCGTTTCTCTTGATGGTCGCGGGCGGATTGTGGCTGATGCTGTGGCAAACGCGATGGCGCCTTGCGGGACTGGCTATGATCGCCATCGGTATCGCCTTAGCGCCGACGCTGCGCATGCCCGATCTGCTGGTCGGCCGCGACGGCGCGCTCGTGGCCGTCCGCGGTGCAGGAGGTGAGCTTTCAGCCATAGGCGCGAGCCGCACTTCGTTCGAGCTGCAGCGCTGGGTGGAGCACGACGGCTGGCGCAGCGCCATCGAAACCGCAGTCCGAGGTGCGACGTTCGACTGTGACGGGATCGGCTGTGCCGCGGCGGTTGGCGGCATTCCGCTTGCCGTCGTGCGTCATCCGGCGGCCTTTGCCGAGGATTGCCGTCTCGCGGGTATACTTGTGTCGGAGTTCGTCAGTCCGCGGGATTGCACGGGGCCGAAGACGGTCGTCGATTTCTTCGCGGCGCGCCGGAAGGGAGCCCATGCGATTTACATCGATGCCGGCGGGGCGATCCG